>Ga0307988_1001189_pt1 | contig 15288 bp, 16 predicted proteins | sample EllFjometagen183_FD_203166 | JGI IMG/M metagenome (GOLD analysis project Ga0307988, IMG submission 203166) | Marine microbial communities from Ellis Fjord, Antarctic Ocean - #183 | ecosystem: Environmental > Aquatic > Marine > Unclassified | place: Southern Ocean | collected 2014-10-08 | reverse complement strand
GTCAATAAAAACAGAACATATGTTCTGTTTTTATTGACAAAGTTTAAAACTCCATCTAAAACCGAACATATGTTCATAATGGAGAAAATTAGTATGGAAATGAAAATGTCCGTCGAAGAAGCTAAAAACTTATCAAAAAAGCTCATGCAGAAGGGTTACCATTGAGGGCCTTCCATTCTGCAAGTTATGTGGGAAGCCTATGGTCTCGAGAATGAAGATTTTCTGTGGACCGGTATTCCGTTTTTAGGAGGCATCGGTGGTTTTCAGAATGCACCCTGCGGGGTGGTGTCATCAACGGCAATATGTCTTGGATTGAGGCACCGTAGCCCGCTGGAGGACAAAGAGCGTTCCAAACAGGCCCGCCACGCCATCCGCAATTTTTCAGCCAAGCTTGTCAGCGAGTTTAATCAAGAGTTCGGCGATATAACCTGCTTGGGTTTAATCGGCATGGATTTTTCCAAACCTGGTGTTTATAAGGAATTCCAAGAAACCGGCGTCTGGAAAGAAAAATGCGAAAAGTACGTGGAATTCATGATCGACAAACTCTACGCCCTTGAGGAAGACAAGGGGCTGTTTGTGCTGGCTTAGCTTTTTTTAAATAACCACCAACTAATCTACCAATCATTTTCTATAAGCTGTAAATACAATTCTGAGGCATTACAGGCGATCCTCCCACAGAAAAATGGAAGCACGATAATTGGAGATACACTTTCCAGCGGTTCAAACCCTGAAAAATAATATTCGAAATCAGCAACTATAAATTTGTTATATTAATAACTTGAATTAGGAAGAATGGCTTATTACACTGGTTTTGGTCCATATAATTTAATGCAAAGTGACAAAATGATATTTATCCCAACCACAAAACATGGGATTATTCCTGTTCCAAAAGTTCCAAAAAACATTGTGTTATTTGTCCAAAACGTTTCGTATCGCTTTGGCAATTGTGGACATTGATGCAGGCTTCATAACATAACCGTCAATCCCAAGTCGTTTTGCTTTTTCTTCATCAATTAACGAGCTGTGGCCTGTACAGATAATGACGGGAACGTCAGGTTGAATTTCTTTTAGTTTTTGAGCCAGTTTAGCACCGGTCATCTGAGGCATTGTCATATCTGTTATAACCAGCTCAAAAGCATTTGGTTTTGACTGGAATAAATCCAATGCGTCTAAAGGATTCAGAATAGCTTCAACTCTGTAACCCAGTTTTTCTAATACTTTTTGAGTCATATCAGTTATGGCTTGTTCATCATCAACAAAAGGAATCGTTTCCGTACCCGAAGGATATTCATCATCGATTTTAGTTTCATTTACAGGTTTTCACTCTACCATCGGAAATAGGAGGCTGAAAGTGGTGCCTTTGCCAAGGCTGCTGTCAACCCAAATAGCACCGCCATGATTTTTGATAATACCGAGCACAATAGACAATCCCATGCCTGATCCTTTCCCCATTTCCTTGGTTGTAAAATAGGGATCAAAGATTCGGTTGATAATTTCAGGGCTTATGCCGGGGCCAGTGTCGTTGACTGTGATTTTGAGATAATTGCCTGGGACCAGATCAAAAAACTCCTTCACATCCTCTGCTTCACAGATTGTCTTTTCAATGTTGATCTTAAGAGTTCCCCCTGTTTCCTCCATGGACTGGGAAGCATTGACACACAGGTTCATTATTATCTGATTGACCTGGGTTGAATCAGCAAGAATTATTATATCATCGTCCGAAAACTGTTCATGAATTTTTACGGTGCTGGGGATGGTTGACCTCAAAAATTTTAGGGAGTCCTTAATAACGGTGACAGCATCTATGGGTATCATTTTCTGATCCGTTTTGCGGCTGAAGTTAAGTAGTTGTTTTACGATATCTGCTGCCCTGAGGCTGGCAGATTTAATCTCTTCAAGGTTGGTATATGCTGGATTCCACTTTGGAATGTCCTCAAGTGCCAGTTCTGTGTTTCCGACAATCATGTAAAGTAGATTATTAAAGTCATGGGCAATGCCACCTGTGAGTGTACCAAGGGATTCCATTTTTTGCGATTGTTGAACCTGAGATTCTAACCTTTTACGTTCGGTGATATCCCGCATAAAACTTATTATTGATTTGACATCCTTATTTTCATTAAATTCAGGGCTAACAATTGCTTGGAATGTTCTCTCTCCCTTGTTTGCTGTGAGAAAATTAAATTCGAATGTTTCTGATTTTTTATTTTGGATTACGCTTTCATGTTTTTTCTGCCAAAAAGAACATGATTCCTCTGGGAATCCTATTTCTTCGCATGTTTTTCCAAGATATTGTTCCGCAGACAAGCCAGTAGCTTCATATAACGCAGAATTAACAAAAACATGTCTAAAATTTTTATCTAACCTAACAACTGCATCTTGAGTGTTGTTAAGCACTGATGCCATATTCTGCTGACTATCCAGTAAGTTTTTCTCAGCCTTTTTCTGCTCGGTGATATCAATGTTAATGCCTAAGTACCCAGTTGTTGCGTCATTAGCATTTTTTATTAATGTTGCCAGACCATAAACCCATGTTATTTTTCCCGAGCTGTTTTGGAATCTGTACTCAAAGCCCCAACGCCCTTCTGATTCTATCATTTTATACCAGGCCTGGCCTACTTTTTCTCGATCATCTGGATGTATACCATTAATCCAACCCTGTCCTTTAGCTTCGTTAAAAGATAACCCTGCCATTTTTAGCCACTTTTCATTAGCATATACACAATCACCTTGTGTATCGGTTTGATATATTCCTCCAGGAGAAAGGTTTACTAATTGTTGAAATTTTTCTTCACTTTCTTTCAAAACAGTTTCAGTCTTTCTGCGCTCAGAGATATCGTGCATTACGTAAAGGACTGTCCCACCATTTATATCAACGGATTTGACATTAATTAATAAGAATTTTTGGCATCCAGATATGTGATCAATTGACCATTCAATATTAACGATCTCTTTATTTTTGTGCACTTCTGGAATTTCACAGATAGAGGAACCCATTAATTGTTGAATTGTTTTTTTCTTAAGTACTTGTTCTTGAGCAAGTCCAAAAATATTAATGGTGTTAGGACACGCATATATCATATTGCCATCATCATCAGTAATTATTATTGTATCCGATATGTTTTCAAGAGTAAGTCGATGAAGTTTTTCTGATTCTTTTAAAATTTTCAACGACTCAATTACGATAGCATTCTCTTCTTTTAAGATCTCGTTCTGTTGTTGTATTTCTTCATACGTTCTTTTTTTTTTCAAGATGGTCACCTAAAATTTATATAATCGAATATTCAAAAAAAATAATAAATGAAAAGAGCCTTATTCAGAGGTCCGCTGATATAAAAGCAGAATGAGTAGGGTAAAAACCCTCACCTTTCAACAATAATCCACCATATCTAAATAAAAACCATATTGCAAAAAGAAAATAAGGTGTTGCCATGCCAGAGATTATTTATCATTAGGGACGAATTATTTTCAAGCATTGGGCGGCTATATCTTTCACCAGTCCAGACTTTTTTAAATATTTTCAGAATACCATATCTGGTATCGGCAAATTTTTCATCCTCAGATTTAAAGTTAAATTATATGGGATAGCCTGAAGTCAAATTCAAAAAGCCTGCTGTAAATTTTAATTGGAGATACACTTGCCAGGAATTCAAATCCTATAAAATATTTTTCAAATTAAAATATTAAAAAACACTCTTTGGAAAAATGCCTTTGATTAATGTTGGCAGGAAATAAAGTTGAACGTTGACAGTGATCCACAGCGTTCAGCTGTTGGGTCCACGGCTCGTCCATCCCGGGATAGGTGAACCCGTTTATCCGGGTATCAGGATCAGTCGTTTTGAAGAATACTGTTTTTAATCCGAGCGCTTTTCCGAATTTATGGAGGGTTCTTTGTTTTCGGTTTGAAGGGAGGGTGAGTTTTGCTTTGGAGGCATCCCCGACGTTTTCAAGCGCTCTATGAAGTCTTTGTCTTGTAGTGCCTCCGTCGGCAGGTAATACCGTATTTGATTTATTGTTAGGCAGGGCATTTTTCTTCTCCTTCTTGGCTTGGAGCTTTTCTTTGCCTGTAAGTTTAGTAGGTTCGGTGGTGGTGTCAAGGGATTGGGTGGTGGAATATTTAGCACCAGTAAGCTTACCAGCAGCATTCCGGAAGTTATTCAGGTGATACCGAGAGTTCGGGATTGTGTATTCGTATATATGTATCGAAGGCATGGTTTGGCTATTTCTCCTTGCTCCGCAGGGTGCTGGTCCAGGTAAGAAACTTGGCAGACCTTCCCCCGGCAATAAGAATTTTAGCGCTGTTTTTTAATCAGTTATCATCGCCAAAACACACAGGAATCGAGCGATAAGCTTTCAACAACGCTTCATTTTCGTCAGCCGTATGGCATTTGCAACTATTCTTGGATGTATGCCGACCTGCACGATCACCCAACTCCGGGAACCCATGACGACCGATATGCTTTGAGCCACAATGATTGCAAATACCCACTTCCACCAATCCACCATATTCACCCTCTGGTGTTAGATAACTGCCAGTATGAAAATTCAGATCTCCATCTTTGTCATGGTTAAAACCAGGCTGGCAATCCCAAAGCTGAAACATTACTTTGTCTTTTTCCTTTGCAAAGCAATACCCCATCAGCTTCCCGGTATCAGTGTTCAAAAAATCTTTGCTCACAATAACAAAACACTTTTGATCTCGCAGCCAAAAATCAGGCATAAAGCCCACTCCATCTATTACGTTCATCGGTTTTTTGATATACCAAAACGGTATTTTTAGCAGTTCAAAGAAAAGCCCCCATCGGGCATCTTGTTTTTTTCGGTACCATTTATTTATAAATATACCTGAAAAATAGTTATCAATAATAACGCCAGCCTGTTTTATTGCTTCGGATACTGGCATCTTGAAAAACTCTCTTTTTTTATTGACTCTGTGCCCATCCAATTCCTCATGAATTTTTGTTTCAATTTCGCTGAGATCGTTACCAAGAAACCGGCTCCATTCAACATAGAAAGGGGTTGGGGCTGATGTGGTTTTAGACAACTCCGCAGCCCTGTAACTGGGCAGCCTTGTTGTTCTTCCAATTTTTACCCAGTCTGGATAAGCTGGGTTGCTCAATACATAAATGAAGCCGCTGCTGTTGGATCCGGTATTGAGCTGGTCGTAAAAAATAAATTCTTTTTGCATTTCATAGTTCCTTGTTATTATAAGTTAAAAATAAAAAAAAATAAAAAATAACTTCCCGTGTGCCTTGAATTTGGCAACCCCCCTCACCCTGGTGCTTCCTGGCGGCCGGGATGTTTTATAAACGAATGGGAGTTGAAGGGTGTGAATGAGAGTTAACGGATACTATGGACCTTTACCCTCAACAGATATGGTGCTTGTGGACTGGATCGTTTACGATACTATGAATGTGATAAATTTAATGGGAAACTATTTCCCGATTCCGCTCTATCTTCTATTTCTGTACTTTTCCATATATTTGAATTTCAAAGCTGAAACTGGAAAATCTACCCATGCCATATCTTGTATCATGGCAAACCTTTAAAAATTTAGAGATGAAGCGCTCGGCAATTCGTCTAATTTGGCTCCTGCCAGATAGTACCATAAATACTCACAGGGACTTCGAATATCATCACCTAATATTTTTTGCAATTTATGGTTTTTGGGTGTATCTTGTTTTCAACAATGGATTGAACATATGCTTTAAATTCTCAAATATTAATGACTCTGGTTTGATCAACGTTGTTTTAGACCCTTTCAATATCAACATTATTAATGGAATGGTATAGAGGAAAAAATGAAAACAATTGTCAAGAATATGGTTTGCATGATTTCTTTTTTACTCATCGTTAATATTGCCCAGGCAAATACTGATATCAACGCAGACATCTTTGTCAAAAATGATGCCATCATAAAAGCGGTCCATGCCTCTGATGGATTTATTTTTGCTACACCTCCCTACTGGGGAAGAGAAAATACAAAGACTGCTTTTCAACCATTTATAAAATATCTTGAAAAAATTATAGGAAAAGATGTAATTCTGATTGTTCTGAAAGACTATGCTTCCATGTTGCCCAGGACGAAAAATAAAGAGGTGGACATCGGAATATATGGAGCAGTTTTGTATGTCGAAACAAAAGAACGCTGCCCTGACCTTAGATACGTTGCCACAAGCATTTGGAAGGGTAATGGCAAGGCCAGCTATTTTTCCTACCTGATCACCCGAAAAGAATCAGGATTGTTGTGTGTTGAAAACATTGAGGGGAGGTCTTTTGCTTTTGGTTCTAAAGAATCAACCAGTGGTTATGGATACCCCAGAGCCTGGATGGCTGAGCAAGGCATTGATCCTCAAGCATATTTCAGTAGCGTAAAATTTCTGGGATCACATAATAAGGTAATTGATGCCGTCTTATCCGGTGAGATTGATTCTGGCGTGGTATCCCCGGGGCCTCTGGCCAAAAGTCAGAAAAAATACGGAAATGTATTCAATCGGATAAGAAAATTCGGCCCCATACCAGGGACGGTCATTGCCGTCGCTGGACACCTGCCCGAGGAGATTATTCAAAAGCTTACGTCATCGTTGTTGGTGCTGCCCGATGAGGTAACGAAGACCAAGGAATTAGAGTTTATGGGATTCAGGGTCCTTTCTGATGCCGCCTATAATAGAATTAGAGAAGTTAAAAAACTGATAAGCACGTTCGAGGAATGATTTTAATGAAATTTCATTCCCTTCGCGCTAAAATTTCATTTTTTTCAAGCTTGAGTTTAGTTATTTTGGGCGCCGTTATAATCGGTTACAGCACTTTTTATGTTAAAGATATCGTCACAAGAAATGCTAAATGCCAATTCCGGAACATTGCCTATAATGTAGCTGGTAATGTTTTGTCCAAACTGAACGAAAAATTGACAAGCTTACAATCATTGGCACTTATCTTAAAAAAAGTCAAAGATCCCATCCAGCCATTGAACATTGAACGGGAACAGGTGGATATTCTGCTACAATCTTTTCTCAACCAGGATCGAAATACGGTCGGTGTATATACCTGCTGGTTGCCTAATGCCTTTGACGGAAAAGATAAATTTTATGAGAATGAGCCAGGGCATGGAAAGACTGGCCGTTTTTCACCCTATTGGTATCGTAACAAGCACGGTATAGTGGATGTCGAATTCTTTAAGCACGAAGATGAAGGCGGTCTCAACCAAATTGATATGTCCCACACGGGGATTAAACAACTGCTTGTTAGTGACCCACATGTTCATATCATAAATGGCAAGCCATTTTCGGTTGTCTCTATTATCATACCGATAATAATAAAGGGAGAATATTTTGGTCTCACTGGAGCGGATATAGGACCGAAGATGTTTCAGCGGGTAACCGAAAAAACCGGTGTTGAACAATATGTCGGCCGCATTACCATCATAAGCGCTTCGGGTAAAATAGTCAGTGAGACGGGTCGACCGGATATGACTGGGAAGGATGTATTCACACTTTATGGGAATATGCAACAACCGCCTCTTGAAATGGCACAAGGGAAATCTTTCGAAATATTGTCACAGACCGATATCAAATTTTTTTCGCCTGTTGTCATCCAGGATTTACCCCTTTGGTGGGTGATAGTCTCCATACCCAAAGACAAAATCACGGCTGAAGCGCGTTCTTTGTCAGGGCAACTTGCCGGAGTCGGAATTTTTTGTTTAGGGATTATTCTTTGCTTCTCATGGTTTTTTTGTGGTTCCATTATAAAGCCTTTAAATAAGTTAATGCACGGCATCGAGGAAATGACACAGGGCGGATCAGATGTGACAATCGAAGGGGTATCATCACGAGATGAAATTGGGACTCTGGTTGAGGTGTACAACCAAATGGTTTTAACGATAAGACAAAGAGAGGGCGAGCGCGATAAGGCATTTGAATCGTTGCGAAGTAGTGAAGAAAAATATAGATCTATGATGGAAACAATGGAGGACCCGGTCACTATCTGTTCACCTGGTTATAAAATTGAATATATGAATCCTGCGATGATTAGAAGAACAGGTAGAGATGCTACAGGAGAGTCTTGTTTCAAAGCCGTGCATGATTTAAGTGCAAAATGTCCCTGGTGTCAGCACCATAAGACCCAAAATGGTGAATATTTTACGGTAGAACTTGTCAGTCCAAAGGACAAACGCGCATATCACATTTCTTATTCGCCCATCTTTCATAAGGATGGATCTATTTCAAAGTTGACTGTTTACAGAGACACTACTGATTTTAAGAAAATGGAAACCCAACTCCAACAAGCCCAGAAAATGGAATCCATCGGCATACTCGCCGGAGGAATTGCTCATGATTTTAATAATATTCTTTTCCCCATTGTGGGTCACTCAGAAATGCTATTGGAGGATGTTTCCGTAGACAATCCAATTCGAGCCAGCTTAAAGCAAATTCATACGGGGGCCATGAGAGCCAGTGAACTGGTAAAACAGATCCTGACATTTTCCCGTCAAGAAAGTGGTGAATTAAAACTGATGAAGATGCAGCCTATTGTCAAAGAAGCATTAAAACTTATCAGGTCTACAATTCCTACAACAATTGAGATCAAACAGAATATCAATTCCGCCTGTGGTGTCATTAAAGCTGATCCCACACAAATACATCAGATTGTAATGAATCTTTGCACCAATGCCTATCATGCCATGGAGGAAACCGGAGGAGAACTGAAAGTAAGCCTCAACGAAGTAGAACTTAGTACACTTGACCTGATCAACCCAGATATGGCAACCGGAGTGTATGTCTGCCTCACAGTCTCAGATACAGGCAAAGGCATGGATAAAAATGTAACAAATAAAATCTTTGATCCATTTTTCACCACCAAGGAAAAAGGCAAAGGCACTGGAATGGGATTGTCGGTTGTTCATGGTATTGTCACAAGCACGAACGGAGTTATCCAGGTTTATAGCGAACCCGGTAAAGGCACCGTATTTAATGTATATCTGCCGGTGGAAAAGAGTTCTTCTACAGAGCAAATATCCAATTCAAACATAAAATTTCAGAGAGGCACTGAAAAGGCTCTTCTTGTGGATGATGAAGAAGCTATTCTTATAATGGAAAAAATGATGCTTGAACGTTTGGGCTATCAAGTTACTTCACATAACAGTAGCATTGAAGCTCTTGAAGCTTTTCGTGAAAATCCAGGCCGATTTGATATCGTTATTACTGATATGGCAATGCCGAATATGGCGGGAGATAAACTATCGGCTGAATTAACTAAGATACGCTCTGATATTCCGGTATTGCTTTGTACTGGATTCAGTGAAACCATGTCTGAAGAAAAGGCAGCATCTATAGGTATCAAAGGTTTTCTATGGAAACCGATTGTGATGAAGGATCTTTCACAGAAGATACGTGAAGTGCTGGATGAAAAGCCCTCTACCAATCAAAATTAATTTTCTGAGCCATTAATATCTTTAAATCGACCCATTTCAGAATGGTAAATTTCAAAAATGGAACTTTATGAATCCCAAAAATAATTTCAATTCTCGATCATCCCTATTAATGTCCTACTTTTGGTACCTAACAATAGCTTGGACTTTTATTGTCAGTGCTTTTTTACTGTTCGGTATTATTCAAATACGTTCTACTCAACAAAAAATGATCAAAAAAGAGGCATCCTCAAATTTTAACAAAGATCAAGCCTTGAGGTTTTGGGCTACAATGCATGGTGGAGTATATGTACCACTGTCTGATGATACACCATCAAATCCATACTTAAAAAATATTGAAAACCAAAATATTGCCATTTCGGGCGGCAAAACTCTAACACTTATGAATCCAGCATATATGCTCCGTCAGACTATGGAAAATTATGAAACCCTTTATGGTATTCGTGGTCATATAACAAGCCTTAAATATTTCAGACCGGAAACTGCGCCGGATGAATGGGAAAAATCGGCTCTTCAGAAATTTGAGAAAGGTATGAAAGAAATTTTTGAATTTACCGAAAAAAGCGGAAAATCATATTTCCGCTATATGGCCCCAATGATTGTAAAAAAAGGTTGTTTGAAGTGTCACGGGCATCAAGGATACCAAGTCGGAGATATTAGGGGAGGAGTTAGTGTTTCTGTACCAATGGCATCATATCTTGCCAATCAGTATCGAGAGACTATTACATATGGTTTTTCATTAGGTGTATTGTGGTTAGTTGGTCTTGGCGGGCTTGTTCTTGCGGCTCGTGGACTTAAACACAGGATCAAGGAAAGGGACCACGCCAGATCAGAACTTCAAAAATCTCATGATGAATTGGAAAAAAAAGTTATACAGCGTACAAACGAACTTACAACAACAAATAAAAATCTCCACAAAGAGATAAAAGGCCGTAAGCAAGTCGAGAAAGAACGAGAAGAATTGATAACAAATCTAAAGGAAGCACTTGAGAATGTTAAGACACTAAGCGGTTTACTTCCAATTTGTGCACATTGTAAGAAAATTCGGGATGACAAAGGATATTGGAATAACCTGGAAGGCTATATCCAAACTCATTCTGCTGCAAAATTCAGCCATAGTATGTGCCCTGAATGTTCAGATGAACTTTATGGCAAAGAGGATTGGTATATAGAAATGAAAAACAAGGAACATCAAAAAAAAGAATAATGCTACGATCCCATATTTTGTAGTTTGGATGAATAATATTTTATCATCCGGCACAAGCTTGAATTTTTTCATCTGATGTTTGCCTTTTTAACAGCTTGATCCAGCCATCTCCGGCCGGGTATAAACATGCTAATTAAAACCCCAAATTATGTGTTTGAGCGCCATAGTATTTGATTCATACACATACATCAACAGGGGTTAAATAAAGCTTAAATCGTATATAGTATGGTACCAATGTAGTATCCATTCAATCATTACCACAACCCAGTGTTCATCCATTTAGTTCAATGAAGGACTCTCCTTGCTCCTGTTGCTCCTGTTGCTTTGTTAAATGGATAGATTGGTATAGGTTAAAAAAGTGTTTCATCGATGAAACAGCAAATTTTTTTTTATCTCCAATATAAGGTAATGGACTCTTGATGAATTTAATTCTTCCCATTCCCATACAATTGATTTTTAAGTCCGAGGATAAAAAAACTGTCTATACCAGATGTAGTATTCTGGAAATATTTGAAACAACCGGACTGGGAGAAGAAGCGTTCGGTGATTTGTTGAATTTGACATTCCTGGTTAATTATACCATTATGTTGCGAGTAGCCTTTCCCTCTCCAATCCCAGGGTCAATATCTGTCTGTGCGGCCCCAAGGATATGGACCAGATGCAGACCGCATTGACCGCCCTGGAAAAAAGACCGCCCACTCAGGAAGAAACAGAAAGAATCAACCGTATCGGAGACCATGTTCACAAATCTGCCAAAGGATTTTTTGGATAAATATCCTTTGGTTGAAAACCATAAGGCAAAAACAGATACAATAAACTTTTAAAACCATAAGGAGACAAAAATGGATCTTTCTTCATTGAACATTGAAAAAATTATTGACACCCTTACGCTTTGGGCAACCACCTATTCCATGAAAATTATTGCAGCTGTTCTGATTTTTATCATTGGAAAATGGCTGGCAAAAAAGGTCAGCAATGTGTTTATAAAACTATTGGAAAAAAACAAGGTGGATGCCACCCTGAACCGTTTCCTGGAGAGCATTGTTTATTACACCCTGCTGATTGTGGTATTAATTGCAGTTGCCGGACAGCTGGGGATCAATACCACCTCATTCTTAACCATTGTGGGTGCGGCCGGCCTTGCCATTGGCCTTGCCCTGAAGGACTCCTTGTCCAATTTCTCCTCGGGGGTCATGCTGATCCTCTTCCGGCCCTTCCGGGTTGGGGATTTTGCCACCGTGGGCGGGGTCACAGGAACTGTCAAGAGCATTGACATTTTCAATACCACTTTGAATACCCCGGACAACCAGCGGGTCATCGTTCCCAATGCCAATATCACCAATGATGTGATCACCAATGTCACTGCCAATGATACCCGCCGGGTTGACCTGACCATCGGCATCGGATATGGGGATGATGTGTTAAAGGCAAAAAAGGTATTGGGTGAAATCCTTAAAACCGAAAATCGGATACTTGAAATCCCGGCCCCGAAAATCGCAGTATCAGAACTTGCCGACTCCAGCGTGAACTTTGTGGTCCGGCCCTGGGTAAAAACCAGTGACTATTGGGATGTTTATTTTGATCTGACGGAAAAGATAAAACTCACCTTTGATCAGGAAGGCATCAGTATCCCCTTTCCCCAGCAGGACGTCCATCTTTTCCAGGAGAAATACGGCACAGAGGCCTAAATTACAACATTAAGAGTTGTGCTCAAACTGGCCAAAGAAAAAACCACTTCCGTGATGGAGGAGCAAAATCAATAGAACACCTTTACCGTAATAGGGTGAAGGTGTTCTATTTTTAAACGGTTTTGAAAAAGTTGACATCAATAACACAATCATTTTAGAAAAGGAGTTTAAAATGGGTATTTTGTCATGGATCATTATGGGTTTAATTGTAGGTGTACTTGCAAAATGGATAATGCCGGGAAAGGACCCTGGTGGCATTATAGTAACAATTTGTATAGGGATTGCCGGTGCATTTTTGGGCGGGTTCATTGGCTCGCTTTTGGGTATTGGAGATGTTTCGGGTTTCAATCTGATTAGTTTTATACTTGCAATTGGCGGTGCAATCCTTCTGCTTATTTTATATCGGGTAATTAAGAAATAAAATTTCAGTATATTTAAAATAATATGCAATCCATCAAATCATACGAACGCTTGTCCGTTGGCTGCTAATTTCTATAATATTTTTTTATCTAAAAGCCGTTTTTTTGGACAAGAGCGCTTCAATTACTTAAACAAAGGAATAGAAAATGCCATTAACAAAAAAATTAGGTGTAGAATTTATTGGTACGTTTTGGCTCGTACTTGGGGGGTGTGGTAGCGCCTTTCTTGCCGCGGCATTCCCAGATGTAGGCATTGGCCTATTGGGAGTTGCCCTGGCTTTTGGGTTGACTGTATTAACAATGGCGTTTGCTATCGGCCATATATCTGGTTGCCATCTTAACCCTGCTGTTTCGATTGGTCTTTGGTCAGGAGGAAGGTTTTCAACCGCTGAACTTGGCCCCTACATCATCGCACAAGTAGCGGGTGGTCTTGCTGGAGCTGCGATATTGTAACTTATTGCTAACGGACAAGCAGGTTTGTGGCTGCTGGCTTCGCATCGAATGGCTATGGAGAACACTCTCCCGGTGGATATAGTCTGACTGCCGCACTGGTAACCGAAATAATTATGACATTCATGTTTCTAATGATTATTTTGGGTGCAACAGATAAACGTGCACCTCAAGGGTTTGCCCCTATCGCTATTGGACTTGGCCTTACTCTTATTCACCTCATCAGCATACCCGTTACGAATACATCAGTTAATCCTGCGAGAAGCACTGGTGTTGCAATATTTCAAGGGGGCTGGTCAATATCTCAATTATGGCTTTTTTGGCTTGCTCCTATCGTGGGTGCTGTTTTGGCCGGGATTGTCTACCGATGGCTTGAAGTTGAGAAAAATGGTTAGAAGACAGATGCACTCGGACGCCAGGAAGTAGTGTTAGCTTCCCAAACCACTTTTTGGTGTCAGTGATTGTTGATGTAAACTTTATAAATAATCATCCATCAGATCGCCAATTAATTTAATTTTATCTGGTCAAATGTAATTGAATATTTCTTTACACAAATTTGAAATATGATACGAATTTACAGATCCAACTTTTAAGAATTTCGCGTCATATATGTTATACGAGCAAAAATATTATGACCGAAATAAAATTTCTACAGATAACGAGAATTTAGATGTCGAATATATTGATATGACATAAAGGAGCAAAAAGTATGAAATATGTTGTGACTGGGCTAACTATAATTTGCCTGATATTTTTCATTGGTTGTGGGCAGGACGATAAAACTGAAAAACCTTCTTCAACCCCAGAAGAAAAATTAGGGCAAACGGTTGAGGCAGTCATTGAACCAACCGGGTCGGCGGTCGAAATCATGGCAGAAAAGACGGGTCAGACTGTCGTCACCATGGAAGAGGAGACTGAGGATGCTATCGCAATTGAAACTGTAAAGGGCAGAACAAACCAAACAGCTGAGGCTGTCAACGAGAAAACAGGTCAGATTGACCTTTCCGTAGTTGACCTCCCTAACCCTCAGACAATTAAAGAAGTTCAAAGCATTTTAGATCATCTTGGTTATGAGCCTGGACCAATTGATGGTATTTTAGGATCCCGAACAGAAAAGGCAGTGAACACATTCTTAAATGATCAGAAAATTTCACAAAATCATAAAATAGACAACAACTTGATACTTTTGCTGCGTAAAGCAAAAAATCAATAGTATATAAAAATTCATAACAAGTTTTAAAACACGGTTTTAAATTTTGTAGTTGAAAAGAACAATATTTGCTTCCCAAAATTCTACTATATGAGCCGAGGTGATTTTCCCCAGGCTTTCTTCCGCATTCCAATATATAAGAATATATGTGAGCCAGGAGCAGACTTCTGGCTATAGCCCAAACCCGGAAAATAATTTAAGATTAAGAGAAACACCGAACTTTGAGTAACGCAGATATAAAAAATACAGGTGTCAGATCCATTCAGTCCTCGCTCAGCTTAGAAGTTCAAATCAATTTAAAAAAAGAGAATCGAAATGGTTGAAATTATTTTTCAGGTACAACCCATTTCATTTGGAACTCAACTTCCTCATTGTCCCCCTCTATTTCATGCTCTATATTAAATATGGCATCAGGAGGAACAGAAATTCTTTCACCAGCAATTTGAATCCGGAACCTTTTATTCTGTTCAATAGAATCAGCAAGTCTTCTTAATTTATCCACGAATCCTTTTGTGGAGTATGCTTTTTCAAGATCTCTTTCAGGTTTAATTTTCCGATTTGTCATAATTCCTCACTCTTTATTGGAGTTCTCCTTGACATAATCATATCAAAATATGTGGGCTATGTTTGTCGTTTATTATATCAAGTATTTGAAAGAATCTTTATCTCCCTCTGTGGAAATGAAATGTCAATATCATTCTCTTTTAACGCCTTAAAAACAGAAAGGTTAACCACATATGACATAGTGTAATATTTAGTGGTCGGCACCCAGTACCTAAAACCAATATTGATTGAAGAGTCACCGAAATTTTCTATACCCACAATGGGATCATTTTCAGTGTTCACATCTTTGTTGGCTGCCAACACAGATTGAATGGCGGATATGGCCT
>Ga0307988_1001188_pt1 | contig 15318 bp, 11 predicted proteins | sample EllFjometagen183_FD_203166 | JGI IMG/M metagenome (GOLD analysis project Ga0307988, IMG submission 203166) | Marine microbial communities from Ellis Fjord, Antarctic Ocean - #183 | ecosystem: Environmental > Aquatic > Marine > Unclassified | place: Southern Ocean | collected 2014-10-08 | reverse complement strand
CAGATACTATTATGATGCGAATAGTTGATATACTCTATGCATTGCCTTTTACAATTCTTGTTATTATATTAATGGTTTGGTTAGGTCGTAATTTTATATTGATTTTTATAGCTATAGGTGCGATCGAGTGGCTTACTATGGCAAGAATAGTGCGTGGAGAAGTGCAGTCCCTGAAGAAGAAAGAGTTTATAGAGGCTGCTAGAGTCATGGGATTTTCCAAAATGAAAATAATCACAAGACATATTATTCCTAATATTCTTGGAGTTGTTATTATCTATGTTACCTTAACTATTCCTCGAGTTATGATGCTTGAAGCTTTTTTGAGCTTTTTAGGGTTGGGAGTACAGCCTCCAATGAGTTCATGGGGACTACTGATAAGAGATGGAGCCCAGGTAATGGAAGAGTACCCATGGTTGCTTTTTTTCCCAGGTGCTATTTTTTCAATGACCCTCTTCGCTCTTAACTTTTTGGGAGATGGATTAAGAGATGCACTTGATCCTAAAACTTCTAAAAATAAATAGGTAAGAGCAAAGGGAGGGGAGCGGGAAGATATTTGATTCGATCATGGTGAGTGTAGCTTTTAGTTTTTAACTCACATTAAATTAAGGATATATAAATGCACGATATGCTTGTTAAACTTTATGATTTGAAAAATGATTGGAATTTTATTGATGTACAGGAAAAACTTGGAATTACAATTCGTAAACCAATTGGTCCTGAAAAATCGGTAGTAGTTAATTGGGCCAGAGTAAATTTTGCAGAAGCCTGGGCAAATGAAGTAGATATTGCATTGTCAAATATGCCGTTTACATGTTATGTAGCAATTGAAGATAAAGAAATTATTGGTTTTGCGTGTTATGATTCTACAGCTTTAGGAATGTTTGGACCAACAGGTATTTCTGAAAAATGTAGAGGGAAAGGAACAGGGAAAGCTTTACTTCTAGCGTGTATGCTTGATATGAAATTAAAAGGCTATGCTTATGCTGTAATTGGTGGAGTAGGGCCTGCAGAATTTTATCACAAAGCTGTGAATGCAGTCATTATTCCAGATTCAGGGCCCGGTATTTATAAAGAACTGCTTAAAAAGATTTAGTGAGAATATTTATAACAATAACTATGAATCGATTTGTACCTATATTGAGTGCGTGTGACTTGTCACCGCTTTGATTTCAGGAGACTTGTCTCCGAAGTTTGCAACCCAAGCCCCGGAGACAAGTCTCCTGAAGTCAAGGCGATAATAAATTATCGCATTCCAAAGAAAACTTATCGTTGATTTTGATATAAATCATTTTTTTAAGTTACTGTAGTTTTTTATCTTGTAATTTTACAATTGCTTAACTTAATAACATTGTTGCCGATATAAATAGAGTGTTTTGAAAGTAAAAAAAATCTGTATTTTCGTATTTTCCGTGATAAAGAACTCTTTTTATGAGAAATTCTATGAAAAAAATTAATAAGTTTATTTTGCTGTTAAGTTTAATTATATATGCTTTACCCATTCAGGCAAGAGTTTATACTGGTCTTGAAGTCTTTGTATATAAATATCTGAATTCAGTAAAAGGAAAAAGAATTGGACTTATAACAAATCGGACTGGCCGAGATGCACGGGGTAAATCAACCATTGACATACTATATGCTTCACCCAAAGTTAATTTAGTTGCACTTTTTGCACCAGAACATGGTATTAGAGGTGATGTAAAAGCAGGTGATTTTGTAAAAGGTGGAGTTGATAAGAAGACTGGTCTCCCAATTTATTCACTTTATGGAGGTATTGACCATAAACCTACAAAAGAAGATCTTAATAAAATAGATATACTCATTTATGATATACAGGATGTGGGTGCTAGACCTTACACCTATATATGGCATATGGCCGAATGTATGAAAGCTATAGCTGAAAATGGAAAAACAATGATAATTCTAGATAGACCTAGTCCGGCAGGCGCTAAAGTTATCGATGGACCAATCAATGAACAAAAATATATATCTTTTATCGGTCTTTATCAGATACCTTATGTTTATGGAATGACTGTAGGAGAGCTAGCACACTATCTGAATGTTGAGGAAAAAATTAAGGCAAAACTATACGTTGTTCCTATGTTGAATTACAGAAGAGGAATGGCTTGGAATCAGACAGGTTTGCCCTGGATAGCACCTTCACCAAATATCCCAACACCCGCCTCGGCTTATTGTTTTGCGACAACTGGAGCTTTAGGGGAATTAGGTCTGGTTGGATTGGGTGGAGGGACTAATTATGCTTTTCAAATTATTACAGGTAATTGGCTGAAACCCAAATATTCAGCGGCAGCACTAAATAACTATAAATTACCCGGAGTTAAATTTATCCCTATAAAATTTAAATACAAATCTGGATATTTATCAAAATATGGAATTAATGCAGTTTGGATAAAAGTTACCAACCCTTCAACCTATAGACCTGTTACAACTGAAATTGCAATTCTTTGCCATTTAAGAAATATATATCCTAGAGAATTCTTAAAAATATTTAAGAATAAAGAAAGAATAAATGCATTTAATAAGGCTATTGGGAATGATACTATTCTGAAACTGATCCGAAAAGGTGTAGGTTATAAATCGATTGTAAATACATGGAAAAATGATCTTATTCGGTTTAATGCCAAACGCAGAAAATATCTAATTTATAAATAAAATACAATAAAATTGAAACATATTATAAAAATATGATTTATCAAAAAACGATGATATAGTCTGAATGTAAAGTAGTTCTGAAAGTAGACAAAGTTGCACCTAGATCAGTCAAAAGGCTGAATTAGGGGTTATCACTGTACCAGAATGCAAGAATTGATGGATACTTAAAGATAAAAGTTAAAGAAACATTTGGAAAATACTATTATGTCAAATGTTAATGCTTCATATGAAGCGTGTAATATCAGATGACTTTGTACAAAAGAACCGCATGTAGAGTAATAGAGATAGAAAACAGGCTGTTTTTAACCTCATATACATTGAAAAGGATAATTCAAAAATATTGGAAAAGTATGATAGATTTTATTGAAAGCATCTTAGAAAAAAGAAGAAAAACATATCTTGATGACTCTAATATTATAATTGAGAATTATCGAAATGAAATTGAAAAAATTGAAGAATATAATGGTCGACAACTTCTTGAGATGCTTCAAAATGCAGATGATGAAGCCGTAACCGAAAAAGAAAAAACTTGTTATATTAAACTTTCAGAAAATCAACTAATTATTGCAAATAATGGGAATAAATTTTCAGAAGGTGGAATTGAATCTTTAATGTATAGTAATCTAAGTCCTAAATTACTTGAACAGAATAAAGTTGGACAAAAAGGATTGGGATTTCGTTCTATTTTGAGTTGGGCAAATAAAATAACTATAAAAAGCTATGATTTTGCAGTTGAGTTTTCTCAAAGAAATGCAAATGAATTTCTAAATTCATTAATAACAGAAAATCCCGAAATTCGCTCACAACTAAACAAAAAAGAAACTTTAGAAAAATTTCCAATTGCAATATTACGGTGTCCGAAAATATTAGAGAAAATCCCTGACACTTTAACAGAATATGACACGTATATTGTAATTGATTTAAAAGAAAATCAAACAGATGATGTTCAAAAACAAATCAATAATGAAATAAATAAGGAAGTCCTGCTATTTCTAAATAACCTTGAAAAAATTATTATTGAAAGCCCTGAGAAAAACTTTGAAATAGAAAAGGAAATTTCTATAAATAAAATATTCATTCGAGAATTCAATTATGGCAATAACGAAGCAATTGAAAAAGAATGGAATATAAAAACAAGAAAAGGAACCCATAAAAATAAAAATTATGAATTAAAAATTGCTTGGAGCGAAAACCTTGATGATAAAATCGGGAGAATTTATTCATATTTTAAAACAAAAGTTAAATTCCCTTTTCCTGCCATTATACACGGGACATTTGAATTATCGTCTAATCGAAATGAACTGAATAATGACACAGAAGGGCATAATAGATTTTTATTGACCGAATTAATTCAATTGCTAATTGATACTGCATTGCAAATATCCAGCAAAGAAATATCCTACAACGCACTAAAATTATTAAGTTTTTATAACAATGATTCAATAGATTCCTTTTTTGAAGACAATGGCTTTGCAGAAAACTTAAAAAGCCAAATCAGAGAAAATAATATATTCCCAACAATTAGTAATAAATATATCTCCTACAAGGATGAACCTGTCTTTTACAAAATTAATTATGCCGAAGTTTTACCAAAAGACAAGTTTGGGAATTTACTTTTATTCACAGAAGACAGAGTAATTATTGAGACTTTAAAATGGATTGGTTATTATACGTATAATCATGAGTTTCTATTCAATTCAATTTCTAAAATATCATCTCAATTAGTAATAAAAGAAAGAGCTAAATTAATATGGTATTTAATTAAAGATTATGGAGATACAGAAGTTGAAAGAAAAATCTTACCTGATATTCTCATTGATCAGGATGGAGAAATAATTTCTTCAGTATCTGAAATTTTCTTACCTCCGAGTGGAGTGCAAATTGATATTCCATTAGAATTAAATTTGAAAATAATAAGTCCTAATTTGTTTTCAGAGTTCAAGAAAATATTTCGTTCTGAAAAGGCTGAAGTAATAGAAAATAATCTAAAATTCTTTAATGTAAAGGTTTATAGGTTTGGTGAAATATTTAGGCGAATTGTTAGTGATTTTAACAATAACCCAAGAAATAAAATAGATAGAAGAAATTCCATCAAAGATTTAATTGCAAATTTGTATGAATTATATATATCCAACAAAGGCAAAGAAAGTATAGATATAACAATTCCTCCAAATGTTTCTATACCAATTCTAAATAAAAATAATGGAGAAACAAAAGTTAGCACTGTTTATCTTGGAAAAGAGTATGAAAATAAATTATGTGAAATCCTTTTTGGATATGATAAAAGTAAATTAGTTGGCAATCCAGAAATATTAGGACTTGAACAAAAAGAAAATCTAATTGATTTCCTTTTATGGTTAGGGGTTGCAGAATCTCCAAGAAGAAAACTTGTAAATATTGTACTTAAAGAGGATAGAGAATATCTTGATTTTGTGATATGTAATTTCCCGTTTAAAGAAAAATCTTTATATCATGGACGTATCAATATTTCTTCATATCATGATCTTTTAGGCAGGGGTTACACTATACCTTCTCATAAATTAGAGACAATAGAGGACATTGCTCAAATTTTAATTAACAATACTAATGAAAACATTATTTACTGGTTGTATACTGATTCTAAAATTCTTGAAAAACATGAAACAAACCTTAATAGCAAAATTGAAATTGATATTAAAGGAGCTAGCTATTATACTACTATAAATCATTCAAATATGCTCTCTTTTATACTATGAAAAATATCTAAAATAAAGTTTTTATTGACTGCTACGGATAAAATTGTTAAACCAAGCAATTGCTGTATATCCAAAACTATTACAAAGGATTTCTCTCCGTTTATCGAGATACCAAAGGTAGATTATGAAACTCAAATATTTAAAGATGAGAAAATCTCAAAAGAAGATATTGATTTTTACTTTTCAAAAGTTGGAGTAAATAAAGAAATTAGCAATTTTTCCACCGAAACAATTTATTCAATGTTATCCAATCTAAAAGACATTGATAAAGATGGAAAAAAAGCAAAATTAATTTATCGGGAAATAATAGAAAATATTGATGAAAAAACGATTAACAAAAAATCGAAAGAATATTTAGAGTTCATTAAAAATGGATATGTCTTTTGTAGCTTGAATAGTTCGTTTTTATACGAGAAAGTATCTAATGCTTATTATATTGAAAACAAAACCTTTGGTGAAGAAATTATAGAACAATTTTATACAATTGAAATAGACAGAAGAAAAAGACAGCAAAAAGTTGAAAGAATATTTGGAGTAAAACCATTAGATAAATTAGATTTTCAATTAATAGAGAAACCTGATTATCATGATTTAAATCCCATTTTTCAGAATGAAATTAATGAGTTAAAGGCATACATATACGCTTTTCGTTTAGCTAAAGACAAAAATGGAGATGAGTCGAAATGGCTAAAGAGTAGTAAAATTAGTATTTGTAAAACTATTAAAGCTGTGTACAAACATAATGGAATTACAAAAGGCTTTGAATTAAAACCTTATGAATTTATACATGTGGATAATAAAAACGAAATTTATCTACTTGTTGATATCACAAAGGGCTATAAATTATTTAGTGATTTACAATCTGATTTTCGGTTTACAGATGTTATAGCAGAAATTTACAGTAGTATTTTAAAAGTTGACACACATAGAGTTTCTTTTTCAAGATTATTTGAAGCAAATACAGAAAAGAAAATTCATATTCTTAAAACTGAATTGGATGACAATAACCTAGAAAAACTCAAAAATTCGAAAAAAAGACTTAATGTAGTTGATGACCCAAAAATTCAATTTTGGTTTTCAATCTTATCCTCACTAAATAAAAAGTATGAATATCGGAAATATAAAGATGAAGAATTTAAGAAGTTAATACTTACCAATCTAAACCAAGATATTGAAGAATATAAACTTAACTATGGAGAAATTAATGATTTCTCTAATTTTTCAATCATAACTCAATTATTCTACAATATAAACATTGACATTCCCTTGTTTAATGAAAACTCAACTATTGAACTCGATATAAAACAATACTTTTTTGAACAACTTCAACAATTAAAAAATGACAACCAAACAAAGTTTGAAGTATTACTTTTCAATTTATTAAAAGATAATTCTACACAATCAAAAGAAACTTTTCTTGAACAACAATCAAAGTATGAAAACTTTAATCAACTCCCAATCGTAAATTCGGTTAAGATTGAAATAAACAAAATATTTTATACAGGAATAAAATCTGAATTTCAAATTGACTTGTCATTAACTCATGTTGATATTGAAATCAGTGATATTTATAAGAGCAATCTTAAAAAACTTGAGAAACAAATCAAATCACTTAATAAAGCAGTTTTAAATGGGATAATTGAAAATGACACTAAGTTAAGAAGTCTTATCTATTTTGGGGAATATGTCCGAATAATTAATGAATATCAAAATTATCTTGACAAATCAGATAATTCTAAAGAAATACACTTCAATAACAATACCCACAAAATAACCAAAGGTGATTTAGAAGCTTTATATGACTTAATATCATCTAATGACCCAATAACTAAAATTGAAAAGATAAACTCCACAAAACCAGAAGTTACTATCGGAAAAGATGGAAAAGGAAAATCTAAAGAAAGTTCTAAAAGATTTGAAGCATCAGATAAAGAAACACCAGGATTTATTGGAGAAGTATTAGTATTTAAATCTTTGAAAGAGAAATTTGGAGATGGGAATGTAATTTGGGATTCTGGTTTTGCTAAAAAAGCAAATATAAATCCAAAAGGTGATGATAATAAACATTACGACATAAAATATAAAAACAAGTATAATAAATGGAATTTTGTTGAAGTAAAAACTATAGCATCGAAAAAACTTGAGTTTAAAATTTCAAATTCAGAAGTAAAATTTGGGATTGAAAACAAAAATAATTATGAAATTATGATTGTAATAAATGCCTCGGATATGAAGGAAAACAGAAGGATTAAATACTAACAAAACCTTTTAAATTCAGCAAAGATGAAAGCTTTACGAATAATTCAAAATTTCTGGTTAAGAATGATCATTTTACGATTAAATTAAATGAGAATGTATAGAGAATAAGAATATAAAGTTTTTCCAAGAGTATGTAAACTTCTTCATAAGAGGACTGGTGGATGAATTATTATTTATCCAAATGTTGTGCGAATCGGAAGTATCCAATATATTCTATAACTAAATTTTTTACAATTAATGATTAAAATTATTTTTTTAACTAAATAATTTTATTTCAGTTCGAAAAATCAATTCTACTGGATATAATATTATCATAAATTATTAATAATAATAGATATTTTCTTATACACTATGGAGTTTTATTGATTATGAAAAGAGAATTAATTCTTAATGTTTTAAAAAGTCAAGGTTTTGGGGACTCAATTACTGTTGCAGGCTGGGTCAGAACTAGAAGAGATTCAAAAGGTGGTTTTTCCTTTATTGAGCTTAATGATGGATCATGCTTTGCGAACCTGCAAATAATTGCAGATAATAAGTTGCAAAATTATTCAGATGAAATTACAAAGTTGTTTCCAGGTAGTTCTATTGCAGTTACAGGTAAACTTGTCAAATCCCAAGGTGGAAAACAGGCCGTTGAAGTTCAAGCAGAGAGTGTTAAAGTGCATGGATTTTGTCAACCTGAAAAATATCCATTACAAAAAGGAAGAGTCTCTTTTGAACGTTTACGCGAAGTCGCACATTTAAGACCCAGAACAAATTCTTTTGGTGCTATGATGAGAATACGTAATCGTTTAGCATACGCTACACATAACTTTTATCAGGATCAGAATTTCTATTATCTCCATTCCCCGGTTATTACATGCAGTGACTGTGAAGGTGCAGGTGAAATGTTCCAGGTTACTACTATGGATATGAGTAACATGCCTAGGGATAAAAAAGGAAAGGTAGATTTTTCTCAGGACTTTTTTGCTAGACCTGCCAGTCTTACGGTAAGTGGCCAGTTGGAAGCAGAAACTTATGCTTGTGCATTGGGAAATGTTTATACTTTCGGACCTACTTTTCGTGCTGAGAATTCCAATACCAGAAGACATCTGTCTGAGTTCTGGATGATTGAACCTGAAATGGCATTTGCTGACCTTGATGATGATGCAAAACTTGCTGAGAGTTATATCCGTTATCTAATGAAAGATATTTTGGCGAACTGCGGTGAAGATCTTGACTTCTTTGATAAAAGAATTCAAAAAGGCCTTATAGCAAATATGGAAGGTATCGCTAACAGCTCATTTGAAAGAGTAACCTACACAGAGGCTGTTAAAATTCTTGAAAATTCAAAAGAAAAATTTGAGTTTCCAGTTGCCTGGGGTATTGATATGCAGTCTGAACATGAACGTTATCTGACTGAGAAGCATTTCAAAAACCCTGTTATTGTTACTGATTATCCAAAAGATATTAAAGCATTCTATATGCGTAGAAATGATGATGGTAAAACAGTTGCTGCAATGGATGTACTCGTTCCTGGCGTTGGTGAAATAATTGGTGGAAGTCAGAGAGAAGAAAGACATGATGTACTGATTAACAGTATCAAAGAAGTTGGACAGAATCCTGATGATTACTGGTGGTATTTAGATTTAAGAAAGTTCGGAACAGTTCCACATGCAGGATTTGGACTTGGCTTTGAAAGAATGGTTCAGTTTTGTACTGGTATGCAGAATATTCGTGACGTAATACCATTTCCACGTACTCCAAGAAATGCAGAGTTTTAAAAGCATAGGAACTGATTATTTTACTGATTCTTAATATCTTTTAAGATATTTAAATATAAGACTTATAAGCCTATTCGACTTATAGGTCTTACATTTTTACCCAAATACGCAAGTCACCAATTGAAATTTTGAACAATTCCTTTACAATAAATATATAGTTGCTTATTCAATAATTTTAAGGAGAACAGCATGTGTAGATTTTGCATTTACCTTGGCGATGAAATTGAAATTGCCGATATAACCACTCGACATGAAGATTCAATAATTAATCAAAGTTTTGATGCTAAGCATGGTCGATCGCTTAATGGTGATGGTTTCGGTATCGGTTGGTATGGCAAAAAGAAGAATCCTGGGCAGTTTCGCTCTATTAGTCCTGCATGGAATAACCCTAATCTTCGTAATTTGAGTGAACATATCAGGAGCGGATGTATCCTTGTTCATGTCCGTGCTGCAACACCCGGACTACCTGTTATATTTGTTAATAACCATCCTTTTATGATGAACAATGTTATGATGGTGCACAATGGTTCTCTAGGGGGATTTTTAAGATATAAACAGGATTTTATCGCTTTATTGGATAAGCCTTTTTATCAGAAGGTTGAAGGTAGTACAGATTCAGAACACCTTTTTGCACTTATAATGACTTATTTTAAAAATGGTGGCGATGATAATAGTAGTTCATGGTGTGAGCGTATGGAAAAAGCGATTAAAATGGCATTTTTGGATGTGAAACGTTTAACTAACCAAGATGAAGCATGTGAGTTAAATATAGCTATTTCAAATGGTGAACATGCTGTTGCAACTCGTTTTACTATTAATACAGATAGAGAATTGTCGCTATATTATCGACAATCTAATGGTATAGAACTTGCTGATAAGAAATTAATTTTCAAGAATCAAGGTTCAAGGAAAAGCTTATTTATTAGCTCTGAACCTTTAGATAAAGACGAGAATTTGTGGACAGAGGTTGAGGATAACAGTATTCTACTTAATGATAAAACAAAGGATCTTATTGTACATTCATTAAATATATAAAACTTTCTTTATTTAATTCTGCTATTGTTCACTATTGTAGGATCTTATATATATTCTATTATTTAATATGTAAGTCAATGTCGTTGAATTAAGTCATTGTATGTCTTCATAGAAGTAGGAGTTCATGGCTTCAGTCATGTTTTTGCAATGCTAAAGTTTACCTGCGGTGGCGGGCATTGAACTCGAACAAAAGCACCTCGATTTCATAGCTAAGATTCTCTTAATTCATAGACATTGATATGGAAGTAATAGAATTAATTTTATATTGTAATTAACTATGCCTGTCTGTAAAGATAGTTTTTTATGTAGCACAGCCGTCTAGGCTGTTTTTCTCAGGCAGGATCAGTCTTCGCTCTAATCAAGCTACGCCCAACAGGCTGCCTGAGTTACTATTAACAAAAAAACTATTTTTCAGAACCTTTACAGATAACTTCTAACTATGGCTGATTGATTCTTAATTATTTAAAGTTGAACGTTCAACGTTCAACGTTCAAAGTTCAGAGTTCAAAGTTCAGAGTTCAAAGTTCAAAGTTCAAAGTTCTATCTATTTTCTTCTATCCAGGTATCAATAAGGAAACGTGAAATCGAATCTTTTCTTGAGAGGTGATATTTTGAAGAATTATCACCCCATTCTCCACATTCAAGAAGTTCTTCTACAGTAAACCAGCGTGCTTCTCTAATTTCATTTTTGTCAACAGTAATTTCAGTCGTTATTGCCTGGGCTCTAAAACCAAGCATTATAGAGGAAGGGAAAGGCCAAGGCTGAGAAGTTTGATATTTTACACTCCCAATCTTAACCCCAACTTCTTCATCAACTTCTCTTATTACAGCTTCCTCTAAACTCTCTCCGGTCTCAACAAATCCGGCTAAAGTTGAATAAAAACCTTTTGGCCATTTTGCGTTACTGCCTAAAAGACACTTAGGAGGTTCTCCATTTTGTGGAATATATTCTACTAACATGATAACAGCAGGATCAGTTCGAGGAAATATTTCATTATTACAATCAGGGTTGGTACATAAACGCATATGTCCACCCTCTCTGCTTTCAGTTACGTGTCCACATTTCCCACAGTAACGATAATTGATATGACTATAGAGTATTCCTCTGGCATAAGCCATTAAAGTTGCTTCTTCTTTCTTAAGTAAAGGACCAACTTTTCTCAAATCTATAAACTTTCCTTCACCAATTAAACTTATAGCTTCCTTTTCTTTGTACTCTGATAGATCTGCCGCGAATATAGCAGTACCATTATCTAAACCCAAAAAAACTATAGTTGATGTTGAATTAATAATAACTTCCGCAATCTTACCTTTGCATTGTACTGCTTTGGGAGTCGAGGCACTATTATCTGAATAGGTTATTAAATTATGACTTTTCCAGACTGGAATGATTAATGTCTCACTGTTTAAAAGTTGAGAATTAACCCATTCACTGTTTTTACGTAGATTACCGGCCCTATTTAAATATCCCCCGGCATAACTTAGTTGACTTGTATCCATTGTTTTCTCTCCTGAAGCAAAGTTGTTGGTTGCTGGTTGACAGTTGTTTGGTAGGGATCAGTCTTCACCCTGCGGGTTACGCTTCGACACGTGGTTGTCCCAGCCGTCTGCTGGTATATATTCAGTGAAGTACGTAAATTTTACAAGTTGGAGTACCACCCCGCAGTTGCGGGGCGAAAAAAAACAAATGCAAAGCATTTTTAGCCTGCTAAAGCAGGTACTCCAACGCACTTTACTTAATACTTACTGATATTCAAACAGAAAATAGTCAAAAATGTTTTCATTATGCCCTGAGCGGCTGACTTCTGTAATCTGGATAGGATAAAGGTTCTGAATAGATGTCTCAACTGCAGCCTGACTGTGCAGCATGGTCTGGAGCTTTTTACGACCTAGGGACTGAGGACTTTTTCTGCGTAGTTTAGGAAGTTTTAAATATTCACCTTTTTCGAGTTTTAAGAGCATTGTACGGCATGCCATATCTTTAAGGCTGCCGTTAGGACGTTTCCAGTTCCATAATTCACAAATTTCTTTAGATAATCGTGTTCTGTGCCAGGAAGGATTAGTGATGATAAGAGATTTTATCATCTCGATATCAGTTGATTTAAGGTTTAGTCCCTGTATTTTTATTGTATCGTTTGTGTTCATAACAATAAAATACTATACTAATTTAAAGAGTCCAGTCGTATATTGAAAATATTTAACTTTTTTTATCGAAGATAAATTGTATAGATTAGTAAACGCAGTTTACTGAATATATACCAGGACAAGACGGATTGTTGTACAGAGTAAAGCTCCCTTACTGCATTACGACTTTGTAGAAAGTAGTCTTCACTCAAATGTCCAAAAATAACTTCGCTATCATAGATTCGTTCATAATATTCAACGTTTAAACTTTCTTTTGAAAAATCACAACATCCTTATTGATGAAATCTAATGATGAATTCCACTGTTCTTTAAGCCATGAAAAACTTTCTCTGGAAAAGAAAGAAACATGGGTTAGATCATTTTTATAATGCCACTTTTCAAAAGACTTTTTATCCCTTACCTGTTTAGTCATTATCCCTAAAACACCTCCTGGTTTTAAACAATTCCAAAGCCTAAAGAGTTCATCACGGGGATTAAATAAATGCTCAACTACTTCACTGGCTGTAATGAAATCGTATTTATGATTAAAAACATCAGGATTATTTGCATAATAATAATCAAAGTTTATACAATTATGACCTGCTTCATTTAACATTATAGATAAAGTTGGACCTGGGCCTGAACCAAAATCCAATCCTTGGCTGCCAGATGAGATAAGTGCATTTAAAGGGAGAAACAGTCTGCTTAGAAAATTCCGATAGTTAGCATCATTCGGATTATTTTGATGAAGGTTATATCTAAATAATTCTTCATAGGAACTCAAGCGATATTCTTTTGGTACGAAGACAAGTTTACACTCTGAACAATAAAGATAACTTCTATTTTTATCTTCATAATAATTAGAAACTGAATATTGATTGCAGAGTATACATTTATAGTTTGTATCTTTGTTATTATTCATTACCACAGTATAGTTTTTCCTTCATAATCAAGGAAACTACCACTGTTATTCATATTCATATTATCTATAATATTTTTAATGCTCTTTACACTTTCTTCTGTTGTTATTTGGGCATTGGTTCCTCCCATATCGGTTAATACCCATCCGGGATGCAGTGTCAGTACCTTTATTCCTTTGTGTTTTAAATCTATTGATAGACTTTTTACAACAGAATTCAGAGCAGTTTTTGTAGATCTATATATGTAACTTTGACCTGATCCGTTATCAGAAATACTTCCCATTTGGCTTGAAAGAAATACCATTTTTTTGATGTTACTACATTCAATATTTGATACAAAAGATTCAGCTATTTTGAGCGCAGCCATAGTGTTGATAACGAATGCGTTTGTCCAGTCCTGATAATCAATACTTCCAAATGTGTTATTATTTCCCCCATATATCCCGGCATTATTGATCAGTAAATCTATAGGTGTATCATGTAATGTTGATGCAAGTTCTTCTATCATTTTAAAGTTTGATACGTCTAGTTTATGAATAATTAATCTATTGGAATTTGAATCTTTAATATTATTTAATTGGTGAGCTGATTCAGTATTTCTGCAACATGCGATTACCTGCCATCCTTCGTTTATATACTGTCTAACAAATTCTAGTCCAATACCTCTATTACTGCCCGTTATTAATACTGTTTTCATATTCATTCCATTCATAATCAATTATTTTATAAGCTCTGGAAATATTTTTTTTATGGTTTCTTTTATTAAATTATGGGAATTCTCAAAATTTGTAGTTTTATCCCATTCTTTGCCATAAATTTTATCCAAATAAAAACATATATCATAAAACTGTTTTATGGTTGGCATCGTAATATTTTTTTGATTGATTTTCCAGTCGCAATCACAGAATCTTTCGAAAAGAATATCCATTTTATCAGTAGTACGCTTTAAAGTATTTTTATAAATATCACAGATTTCAACCCAGCAGTTATTATTAAATTCAGTTATAGAATATTCTAGTTTACTCTTGAGCTTTTCTGATAGAATATCTGATTCTATTAAATTATAGGGCATTATTTCAAAAAGTTCTGAAACTTTTTCAATTAAGCTTAATTCATACTTTACTTTTTTAATATAATCAAAAAATGATTCAGGTGATTCATCATTTGGTATCTCTTTTGATTCAGTATTTTTTTTGACAAGTTCTATGTTTTTAATAAATATGCCTTCTATAGCATTTCCTTTGAATTTTTTATGTGCTTCTTCTAGTTGTTCAATTATAAATTTTGCCTGTCTTTTATCTAGACTTTTCACTGTCTCGATATCAATTTTTGGAGATAATTCAAGGATGTAACTAAACTGTTCATTGGTTAAATCATTTTTAAATTTTTGATATTCTAGTACATGTAGAATTATATTTTTAGTAATTTGTTCGTGGGTTGTAATTCTTATTGTTCTGGAATGCAGGAAAGAATCATCAACTTTATGATTACATTCAAAGATTTTATTACATTCAGCACATTTAATCTTTTTTCCTAAATATTCAACATTATAATCATATTTTTGATTGCAAAATGGACAAGTGAAAAATTTCATTTCCTTTTGAAGTTCCTTTTATTATATATTATTTATTTGAATGATATACCTCAAGAGGTAACTTATGATCGCTTTGCTGTACCGCATTTTGAACTTAAAACGCAAGCTTAAAGTATCATTTATGATCACGTTGAGTATAAATCAATTCAGGGAAGATTATCTTTATGCCGGTTTTAATCAACCTGCATGGCTCGGTGTTTGCTGTTACTTTATCCCAA
>Ga0307988_1001184_pt1 | contig 15333 bp, 15 predicted proteins | sample EllFjometagen183_FD_203166 | JGI IMG/M metagenome (GOLD analysis project Ga0307988, IMG submission 203166) | Marine microbial communities from Ellis Fjord, Antarctic Ocean - #183 | ecosystem: Environmental > Aquatic > Marine > Unclassified | place: Southern Ocean | collected 2014-10-08 | reverse complement strand
GACCCTATGCGGTAAATTAAAAGGAACTTTGGATTCAATTCCGTCATCCCTTAAGAACTGTCTGAAAGCTTTAATCCTTTTTGCAAGCCCATCTTTTGTAACACGGTCATCATCAAGATAACACCTTCCAAAATTACCCTCAAGGAAAGGCGGATATGCTTCTTTAAAATAGGGTTCGATGAGAACGATAATTGTTTTTGCATCCGGCATTATCGATGATGGGTCAACGCCGCTTTTAAGATCCAGGCCAACCTGATCAGCCCAACCATATTCGTCCTCCCTTGCGAGAAGCAGTTTTTCATGTTCATGAAACGGTTCCGCAGATGTAAACCCCACATCTTCAAAACCAAGTTCATGACCCTTTTCGATTATGACTTCTTCTGTTAACATGTTCTTCTCCTCTTTTTTGTTTAAATAAAACAATACACTTTGAATTTTATTTTTAGAAGTGGCATAAAGGACATTATGCATAGTTGATCGGGCAATATGGTGAGGTAAAAATGGATAAAGTGTCAATCTTGATTCTTGAACAATCTGTACCCACAGGAATTGTGTCTTTTGTAGACATTTTTAAAATGGCAAGTGCCTACTCTAAAAGGTTTAAAATTGAAATTGTTTCGGTTGATGGCAAGCCGATCCGGTATTCAAATTATCTTGAAATAACTCCGGATAAATCCGTTGAACAGGCATTATACACGGATCTGATTCTCATCCCTTCAAGTGGTTATAGTGCTAAAACATTTGGTTCCTATCCTGCCCCAGTTATGGAATGGCTAAAAAATCAAAACGGGAAAAAAACTTGCATAGCTGGATGTTGCACAGGCGTATTTGTTCTTGCGGAAGCCGGGCTGTTAAAAAACAAGAAAGCAACAACACACTGGGCCTATGCGAATCATTTTATGAAAATATATCCTGATGTTGATCTTTTTTCCGACAAAATAATAACTGAAGATGGTAATATTTTTTGTTCAGGAGGGGCAACTGCTGGAATTGATCTTTGCCTCTATTTGATTGAAAAATATTGTGGAAAAAAAACAGCAACTCGATGTGCTAAGAATCTGCTTATTGAACGGGGTCGTGATACACAAAAGCCTTTTGAAATTTTTAAAAATTGTAAAAAACATCAAGATTTTGATATTAAAAAAGCTCAGAACTGGATAGAAAAATATTTTAACAATAACTTTCAACTGGATGATGTTTCTTCACATGTTGGTATGAGTATAAGAAATTTTAAAAGAAGATTTAAAATTGCAACCGGTGACCCCCCACTTGTTTATATTCAAAAACTAAGAGTTGATATTGCTAAAAATCTTTTGGAAAACAGATCTTCAGCAATTGATGAAATTGCCAGAAAAGTTGGATATGATGATGTGGGTTTTTTTCGTAAACTCTTTACAAGACATACCGGTATAAGCCCAAGTTTATACCGACAAAAGTTCAATTCGTAACATTAAAAGGCCCGGAAGATGGCTCCGGAAGTTGGTAAAATTATCAGAAAGCTGGATCAGACGTTTGAAGAGATGATGGGTGCGGAACGGCTGGAAGTAGTGATTAATAATCTTGAAACTATAAGAGATCTCGATATTGAATAAAATGTTTGCTTTGACACGGAGATGATATGGACACACAGACATTGATTGACAATGCAGTTGAGAATGGGCAAAAAGCGCTTTCCGAATTTGATTCGAAAAAGATATTGGCAGCCTATGGGATTCCTGTGTCACAGGAATATCTTGCATCTGATGCGAAAGAAGCCGTTCAGAAAGCCGAGGAGATAGGTTACCCGGTTGTTATGAAGGCCTGCTCCCATGAAATTGCCCATAAAACAGAAGGCGGGCTGGTTGAAATCTCTCTAAACAGCACTGAAGAAATGAAAGCCGCCTTTGAACGAATTTTAACCAAAACAGATACGCCTCTGGATGGGATTCTTGTCCAGGAAATGGTTGCAGGCAAAAGAGAGCTGATGCTGGGACTTGTTCGTGATCCGCAGTTTGGTCCTTGTGTCATGGTCGGATTTGGTGGCATCATGACTGAAATTATAAAGGATACCTGTTTCAGGATGGCCCCGGTTGATGAAATTGAAGCGCTTGATATGCTGGAAGAATTTAAATCAAAAGATCTACTGGGTCCATTCAGAGGGAATGCTCCTGTGGATAAAAAAAATCTCTGTAATGCAATCTCTGCTATTGGAAAGATCGGTCTTGAAAATGATGATATATCTGAAATTGATATCAACCCGTTGATTATACGCTCTGATGGAACTTTTGCTGCTGTTGATGCACTGATTGTTATAGGGAGAGGTACTAAATGATAACAGAAATTAACCAAAGCCCGTTGTATTCTATCGCCAATCCGAAAAGTATTGCATTTTTCGGGGCATCCAACAATTTTTCCGCAATGGGGAGCAATATATTTCAGTCGATTTTTGATCTTGGTTTTGAAGGCGAACTTTATCCTGTTCATCCCAAAGAAGAGAACGTGCAGGGGTACAAGGCCTATCGGGATATCATGGATCTTCCGGTGGTGCCTGATCTGGTAATTTTTGTGCTGCCCACCCGCCTGATTTGCGATACAATGGAAGCTTGCGGAAAAAAGGGAATTAAACATGCCATCGTTGTGACGGCAGGGTTTCGGGAAGTCGGGGGAGAGGGTCTTGCTCTTGAAGAAAAACTAAAAGGAATTGCCCAAAAATACGGTATCCGGTTTGCCGGCCCCAACTGTCTTGGTGTTGTTAATACCCATAAAAAATTGAATACCACTTTTCTTAATATGGAAGGCAAGCCCGGGTTTATCGGGCTGGCTTCCCAGAGCGGCAGTCTGGTTACCCAGATGTTCAACTATCTGGCTGAGCTTGGTGTAGGGTTCTCTACTGCATTTTCCATCGGCAATGGGGCCAGTGTTGATCTTGTGGATTGTCTGGAATACCTTGGCGCCTGTCCTGATACCAAGGTGATTGGCATGTATGTGGAAGGCATTGACAGGGGAAGAGAGTTCGTGGAAGTGGCGCGTGCTGTCTCGCTGAAAAAGCCGATTGTGGCCCTTTATGTGGGTGGGAGTGAAACCGGAAGAAAAGCCACTTTTTCCCACACAGGCTCCATGGCAGGCCCCGACAAACTCTATGACGGTATTTTGCGTCAGAGCGGTGTTATCCGTGCTCGCTCCATAACAGAATTGTTTGATTACTGCCGGATCCTGGGAGAACTTCCTGTGCCCCAAGGAAACCGGATTGCCATCCAGACCCACTCCGGCGGGCCTGGAGCAGCTGCAGCCGATGCGTGCGGCAGGGAAGGTCTTGAACTCCCAAATTTTCCGCAGGAAACAATTGATGCGATTTCGGAATTCATACCGCAAACAGGGAGCATCAACAACCCGGTTGATCTCACCTATTCAAAGGATCAGAAAGCTTTTTTCATGGGGATTCCCGACGCACTTCTGAGGAGTGACGTGGTGGACATGTTGTTGATGTATTATCTGGTTCCGGACCGAATGTTGAAAGAAGCCCTTGGCCAGATCGGTAACTCTGAAGCGGATGATGAAAATCAAAATATGGATGTTCTCAATGATTATGTGGCCTATATGGCTCAGATGCTGCGGCAGCACAAAAAGCCACTTGTTGGATTCACATTCAGAAATCTCTCAGAGATTTTTCCACAGGCCTTGATGGCAAATGGAATTCCGATTTTTTCCAGCCCAGAACAGGGAGTGCGAGCATTGAAATCCCTGGTGACATACAGCCGGCTGAATCAGAAAATCCAATTGCAGGAGAAAAATTTGGCATCCTGAAACCCGTGTGAAGCGATGAGGTAAAACAGTATGTGGCGTTAATGCTTTTCAAGGGCTATCTTGTATCTTGTGGTGATTAATAGGAAGACGCTTTTGTGGTCCACATATTGGAGGTCCCATATTTTGCCTGGATTGAGTCTTTAAAATACCAGTGAACTCCGCTGGTTTCCAGCCAAAACCCCCTATTAATAGACATAGTGGTCGCCCTGGTGTATGAATTTTTCTAACCCTAAATGGTTAGAATTATCTCAGTTATTCTTAAAAGAATAGGTTTCATCAACCTCTATGATAGTCGTTTTCTCTACTCCCATCATTCACCATAAATATCTAAATCCGGATAATATTTTTTTGCACATTCCTGACAAATACTGTGGCTGAACTCGGCTTCAGAGTGAAGGAGGACCCGGCCTACTCGACCCTGTTTTAATTATTTAGATGCGGGAATTGTAAAGGATACAAAAAATATTCTTTATCCATAATGTGCAATAAGAAGGGTTCTTTTTAAGAAAATTATTTTAATTTCCTAAGATTTATTGCACAAAAACAAAAGGAATAATTGATCCAGCAATTAAAATTGCCATTGTAATATTAAAAATTTGTACTAAACGTTCATTTTGAATGAATCGTCTTAACATCACGCCACCCAATGCCCATGAATTGGTTGAAAGAATAGCACAAAAGAAATAAATAAATGAGATGATCATCACCTGAATAAATGCAATTTGATGATCGGTGATAAAGGCAGCAGTTGATGTGATTGCTATCACCCATGCCTTGGGATTTACCCACTGAAATAATGCTGCTTGCAAAAATGTAAATGGTTTGTCTTTTTTATTGGCTGTATCGAGTAAGCCTTTTGTATTAGCAATATGCCATGCCATCCAAAGCAGATAACTTATTCCAACCACTTTTAAAGTAGTATAAATAAATGGGAAAACTTCAAATATTTTCCCTACACCCAATCCAACACAGATTACCATTACAGGAAATCCGAAATTAATCCCCAAAGCATGGGGAAGTGTACGTTTATATCCAAAAGTAAGCCCTGAGGATAAAAGCATGATATTGTTTGGTCCCGGGGTCATGAACGAAGCCAATCCAAAAGAGGTAATTGATAGGATCATTGTAAATGTATAAAATTGATTCATTATAATAATTAATCCAATTTCTTTTTCATATAAAAATTAGAATGATGTTTATAATAGTTTTCTAAAATACCAAAGATTTTATATCCATTCTCTTCATAGAAACCAGGTGCTTGAAAACTATAGGTGAAAAGGTTTGATCCATAGCAGCCTTGCTCTTTTGCTGTTTTTTTCGCCTCAGATAGTAGCTTCTCACCAATTTTATTCTTCCTATTATTTTCCGAAACCCATAGGCTTATTGTTTCAAGCCATCCACCACCAAAGATACAATTTATTCCTGCGATCATCAAACCAGGTTTGTTAGTCATTTTATAAAGAAAATTTTTAAAAGCATAACCTTTAATTTTATTACTATTGAATCCCAGTAATTTGTCATCATAGTATTTTTGATCTTTTTGATCCGGCTTGTCGTCATAAATTAATTTCATTTTTTCCACTTTTTAAGGTTTTATATACAGATATGACTCTATACCAATTTTGAAAATGGAAAGATATGCCAATTATTACCGTAAATAAGTTGCAAATTCGAGTTAAGTATAATTATCCTATGGATAACTGCCATAAGACTTTCAGAGTATCAATGATACCGGTTCAAATCTTGATAAAATTTTAGGCGGTATAATTAGCCAGGAGTCAAATTTCCCAACCTCCCGAGCGTTTCTTTCACCAGTCCGGGCTTTTTAAGATTTGCCATGATACAAGATATAGCATGAATAGAATTTTCAGTTTCAGATTTGAAATTCAATTATATAGGACCGAGAATAATCAAATTGAAGAAGGCTCCATTACTGGAGATACGTTTGAATATAAGAAGCTCCGCCAATCAATCTTGTTACACCATCAAAAACTCAGATATTTTTTAACTCTACACGGCCACTCCCACCTATAATATTATAAGTGACTTGTTGAAATTTTAAGCAGCCGCTATCTTTCTCAAAACAAAATTCGATAATAAAAATGTTCAAGAACTCCACTATTCAAGGATGAGACATAAAGTCAAGCAGATACAACTGAAATAACAATTGCATATACGTTTGATAGCTGATGAAATATAATTTTAAATGAATATACCGAATTGCATGGGAATGAACATCAAAACATTATCTTTCAATTAAAAAGGGAAAGAAACATATCCAACCGCTTTGATAATTTTTGAAACAAATTATCGTAGCACTTTTATTCAAAACCTTTACACCCAGTTTCTTCAGCATGTTTCCTTGATTTGTAATTTATGAAAAAGTGTTCTGCAATATTATGTATAATTTATTTAACCATTCTTTTTGATTAAAAGGGGTTCCTTGAAGTAATGGGTGGTAATATTTGTAAAGCGATCCTGATTTCCTTATCCCAATCAAGTTTTCATTATTAATATTGTTCATGCATTTATTGATTAAAGGGTCGAGTTTGTCTGAAACTCCCCATGCAGCAAGTATTGGAGATTTAGAATTTAGCTTTTTATACAATTCTTTCTCTCTAAGTTTAGAGAAGATAGTGTGGTGATCGCTGCCTAAAATAGATTCAACTAATTCAAAATATTTATAAAATTTACCACTTTTTGGATCACGTAAATCTGATAAATTTAAAATTCTTGAATGAGTCCAATTTTTAGCTTCCATGATCCTCATTATTTGGTACTGTGTTCTATCAGGAATTGTGGTGGTTAATGATATTTTCATATCCTTTATTGAATCCAATTGAACTTCTATGCTCTGATCAATTTTAGGTCTGGAAGCACCTGGATTCATCATAATTACAACCAAATCAGGAATTTGTTTGAGAAGATCATCGGTTTGATGAGGTATTTTAGTTTTATCAACAATCTCTAAAACACTTCTGCATGGAAATTTATGATCGTGCAATACTATTGAATAGAAATATCCATAGCATTTATATTTTTCTTCAAGAATGGCTTGATCAATATATAGAGATTTTGAGGTCATAGTTCGTCCAATTTATACTTATCTACAGCAATTTTTTTAAAATTAATAACAGCATTATCCCAAAAAATAAATACTTCAATAGGTAAAAATCCCTATTTTTAACCGGTTTCGCTTTATTTCTTGAAATCTCCTCCCCCAAGTGCAATATACCTTTAGCAAATTCAGTTCCATATTCGTCATAACCTGAAACGGGAGACACCTCATGTATCTATCTGAAGAGAAACGGGCTGAAATCAGGGAATATATAGGAAAGAATCAATCTAATCCAGGGCTAAATTCAGGGAAAAATAAAATAGATCATACTCAAAGGTTTCATGATACAGCGAGGGGAAGGAAAGTTTCTCAGATTTTATTTGGCGCCAGGGATGGAAAAGAAGTATTTACACCATTTTAGATGGATTGGATTTAACCGAAATGGCGTATAATTTTGATCCAGATAAATGGTATGACAACGAATTGTATTTAATCCAGTTAAAACTAAAAATCGATAAAATAACAAAGAATGAATATGATAAAGCAGTTGAGATCCTGGATAAAAAACTTGGAAAAATGTGGGAGCGGCTGGATGGGAGTTATCAGATAGATTCTGATAATTAAAATAATGAAATGTTACGCCAATATGATTTTGAGAATAAGGGAAAGTACATCAATATATGGGACCAATATCAAAAAAAGTAATTGCAGGACTTTAAAGAGCTTAAAGAAGCAAAAATATACGCACAGGATCTTGATAAAACAATTGTCTCAGAAGATAAGCTATTAAAATATGATCATCATTCCCAAGCGACCCTATACTGATTGGTTAAACAGTTTTGAGAACGTGCTTGAATATAACGATAATCAAGCGACTACAATTTTAATCCATGATAAATATGATGAAATCGATTATGAAACTTATTTGAAAAATTTTTTAAGAAGCTATTTGAGGATGAGTCATGGACTGCCAATCAGTATGTTTGGCCAAAAAAGAGAGAATATAAAATTTTCAAAAAATGGTTCAATGTTCTTTGTTTGGATATGACCTGGGATTATGGGGATGGGGATATTGAGCATGATGAAAACTGAATTGAAATAAACAGAGAGGAATTATGACAAAGCGGAAAATTAAACCTGAAAGAGATCTTGAAAAAGCATATTCCACAAAAGAATTCGTGGATAAATTAAGAAGACTTGCTGATTCCATTGAACAGAATAAAAGATTTCGAATACAAATTTCAGGGGAAAGGATCTCTGTTCCTCCCGATGCTGTATTTAATATTGAGCATGAAAGAGAAGGGAATAATGAGGAAGTTGAGTTCCAAATGAAATGGGTTGTTCCTGAAAAATAAACTCAACCCAATTTGCAAAAAATCAACTCCAATAGTCAACAACCGGAATCTGAGACTCTGAATAGTCATAAACCAATTCAGGGATATAAGATTTTTCCAGGGCTGGCGGATCATGATTGTGGATATCCCAAAAATCCAGATGGCATAATATTTTTTCGATGATGTCCAGGTCTTCAATAAAATTGATGATTTTCATGGTGCCCTGGCATTTTGGGCAGAGCAAGGGATCAACTTCATACATTTTCTGGATTAAACGCGCCCGGTTCTGCCGAAATTCTCTGGCGGACATCTCATTGGTTTACAACCGCCGGGATAGTATCACCCATCGCAGGCAAGGCCTAAAAAGGTATTGGCCAAAATGGAGATGCTGAAGAAGGGGCCTCAAAATTATTTATGCATCGCCATGATCTTTTGGAATCTTGAACTGTTCTTTGAATTCCATGAATGGTTAGAGCAAAAATGGCTCACCGCATCCGGAGGCAAGAGAAAAGCCATGCAGGCCCTGATCCTTTCTGCCGTGGTCTATGAACAGCTTACCTATGGCAGAACAGAGCCGGCAAAAAAAACAGCGTTAAAAGCTATCTCATTTTTGAATCAGTACTCCCATTTGATCTCAGATGGATTGGATACTGATCTATTGATCCCCCCATTGACCATTCTTGATCCTGTTCCACCCAAATTCAGCCTGCCATATTTTCATGATGTAAAACGTTGCTGACTGCTTTGGAAATCTGATGCCGTGTCACCGGTTTTATTAAGAGATGATTTACCCCTATTTTAAATGCCTCTTTTTCATCATGCTCACTGAACCCGGTACACATAATAATAGGAAGATCCGGCTTAATCTTACGGATTTCATGGATAAGCTCAGCCCCTGTCATTTCCGGCATGTCCTGGTCAGTGATAACCAAGTCTACTTCATGAAAATGGGTGTTAAAAAATTCAAGCGCTCTGGTGCTGGAATCAAATATTGTCACCGTATACCCCATCCGGGTCAATAGCTTTTTATTTAAAGAAATAATATCTTTTTCATCATCGATAAAAAGAATATGTTCGGTACCATTTCTTAACTCCGCGGGGGGGGCATCACTCTTTATTGCAGCCTCCCCTTTAACTGAGGGTAAATAAATAGAAAATGATGTTCCGTAACCAGGCTGACTTTCCACGGTAAAAGCACCTTTATTTTGCTGGACAATCCCCTGAACAACACTCAGCCCCATACCTGTTCCCTTCCCGGGTTCCTTTGTTGTAAAAAAAGGGTCAAATATTTTGTTTAAAAGAGGGCTTTCTATGCCGGTTCCAGTATCAAAAAAGGTAATTTTGACATATTTTTTCCCCCCAAGCTCTTTTGGATATTTGTCGGAAAAAGAGCGGTTATCAATATTTTTAACTGAAATAACAAGATTGCCGCCCTTTGGCATCATCGCATCCACAGCATTTTTCGCAAGGTTAAGAATAATTTGATGAATCTGGTTGGGGTCAGCATGAACCGTTAAAATATCAACACCATAGTCTTCCTTGATGGTTATTTTGGAAGGGATAGTAGCCCGAAGCATTTTAGTCGCCGATTGCAGTATCTCTTTAATACAGATCAATTGTTTTTCGATTTTATCTTTACGGCTGTATCTTAATACCGCTTTGACCAGGTCAGCTGCCCTGAAACTGGCCTTTAAAATAACATCCATTAATTCGGTTAAGCCTGGGTTATTGGAGATTTTAAGCATGGCAAGTTCGGTATGACCTATGATGATGGAAAGAATATTATTAAAATCGTGTGCAATGCCACCAGCCATAGTTCCTAAAGCTTCCATTTTTTCACCATGCCGTACTCTTTTTTCAAGAGCCTTTTGCTGAGAAAGGTCAATGGCAACCCCCCTAACACCACATGTAATCTCAAATTCATCTGTAATCCGCGTTAAAAAAACGATAGCGGGAAACGCTTCATTATTCTCATTTTTCCCTGTTGTTTCAAACTCAATGGTAAGCGAACTGTCCAGAGCTTTTTTGAAGAACGTTAAAAAATAAGGCCTGGCAGAAGAGCTGATCCCATCCGTCAAATAATATGTCTCAAATTCTGATGAAATTCCCCAACCAAATGAGATTTTGGCAGCTTTATTTGAAAATAAAATTTTCCCCTCTTTGTCAGCCTCGAAAACAGCTCCAGGAAGCAGCTCTGTCAATTGACGATATTTTTTTTCGTTTGTTCTTACCGCCTTTTCCGCTTCACGACGTTTTTCTAGCTCGACGTCAAGAGCTATATTTTTTTGGTGAAGACCTATTTTTTGCTCTTCAATAATTTGAAAGGCCAGAGAAAATCTGTGAAATAAAATATAGGATTGAAACAAAATAAAAATAAACATCCCCAAATGGAAAAGATACAGTGTGTTAATAATGAGCATGGCATGAAGCAGATCATTTATGACAGTAGCAAGAAGGCATAGAAAACCGATTAAAAAAGCCACAACCCCCATTCGTTTTTTTTTCAGTGCTAAAAATACGACAAAGCATAGGTATAATAAGAAAACAAAGGATATCATTTGAAAAAGAAAAAGTGTCCAGGTGAAAACCGATAAGGGGAACAGAATCACAACCAGAGAAAAGCAACCAATTAATGACAGACATACGTTAAAGATAAATTTATTAAATTCCCTTGGATACAAGGTATATAAATATATAAAAATGGTGCCAAACCCCAGATAAAAAGTTAAATATTCCAATTTATAAACAATGGACATGGAAAGTGAAGGCAAAATGGCATAAATCATTCTGTCTCCGGTAACGGAAATCCTTAAAGCCGTTAGCAGACAAAATAAGGCGAAAAAAATTGCTGGCAGCTCTTTTTTCCGGATGAAATATAATCCAAAATGATACATCCCCATTATTAAAATGGCGCCAAAAAGAAAGTAATCCAGGGATACCTTGTTAAGCCTTGCTGCCTGTATGGATTCTGATGGCCCAAATCGGATGGATTCCCACAACCCGCCGTATCGGTGATGATAATTGGAGACCAGAACAATAATTTGTGTTTCCGGTTGTTTGGGAGAAAAAATGACAATCGTTGATTCAACTTTTGGTGTTGTATTTTCAAGTTTTTTACCTGGTTTGCCAACGGTTTTATATTTAGTACCATCAATATAAAGGCAATACGCAGTCCCTGCTTCAGGGATATATAATGAACACGGCCCCATGTTTTTGGGCAGTTTAAGCGTAATCCTGTAGGTGGCATACCCTTCCCCCCCAATGGGCACACCATTAACGATATGGCCGTTCCAGGAAACCGGCACCTTTATATAGCCAACTTTAGGGGAAGGCATGGGTTGAATAGGTTCGTTTTCAGGGTCCAGCCATTGATTCCAAAAAAATTCCCATTGCCCATCAAGATGGACAACACCCTGTTTTTTAAAATCCCAGCCCCGGAGATCCAAGACACCTTCAGTTACAAGGCCCTGAGACATACCGTTTGCCGGACATCCAAAAAAAAGAATACTGAAAAATAAAAAAAATAAGGGCAATGTCAGGGAGGCCAACTTTAATCGCCATAATACTTTTCCATAATGATGTCTGGCCTCAAAGAACAAAAGAATACTCCCGTGATAATTTATAACACATCTGGCTGAATTTAAGCCTTCATACTTTTTAGCTGCCCTTTTATGCAAAGTCAAGGATACGAATGGGATTATGATAAATAAATCGTACTCTCTCTTCCTTAATAATTTCAAGGTTTTTTTTGCAGATTTTATACCGATATAAAATGCCGTGACTGGCTATTAAATTTTGGGTAAAATTCTGTTTTATTCATTGATTATTTTTTAAAGACCGAAATTTTTTAAAAAAATATCATATAAAATTTTTGAATTCCATTGAATTTTAGATTTGTGACCTGTTCTTGTATAAAATTAACAATAATTCTGTCCAGATCTGATTTTTCTGATCGACAGGTGTTGTATTTTTTGTTTTTCAGAATATCCAGGGATGAAATGGCAGCGGCACCTTCTGAGCCCTCTCTGCCTTAACCCCTGCAGTTATGGCGACGGTAGATGCGGACGTATCAAATTCAAAATCACTGCTGGCGAATTCGTCCTAGGCCCGCTAATAGTATGTTTATAATATCGGCATGGGCATGGATCATTTTCCTGTGAATTTAGGTTTTCTTTTCTCCGTAAATGCAGTTACCGCTTCAAACAGGTCATCGGATGGGATAATATTGCTACTCATGGATGCTACGTATTGTAATCCGTCATCTACACTTTTGCCGATACCGTGATTGAGAACATTTTTTGATGCCTGGACGGCAAGAGGAGAACAATCTGCAATCTCCATGGCCATTTTTTCGGCACCTGCCATCAAGGCCTCTGGATTTTCAAAAATTTCGTTGAGGAGCAGCACATCTTTTGCACGATCAGCCGTGATGTTTTTTGCTGTATAAGCAAGTTCCCTTGTGATGCCTTGACCAACAATATGGGGCAATCTCTGGAGCACGCCGACATCTGCTACAAATCCAACAGCCGCTTCTCTTAATGAAAAAACAGCATCTTTTGAGCCCAGTCGGATATCACAGGCCGTAATCATATCAAGGCCTGCACCGATACAATGACCGTGAACTGCAGCAATCACCGGTTTCCTGCAGTTTTCGATACAGGTAATGGTTTCCTGAAGGGAGTAAATCTTTTGTAGTAACTGCCATTTAATACCACCTTTCTGGGCCGGGTCCATCAGTTCCGGAATTTCACCCACCATGCTCATTAAATCGATACCCGCACAGAATCCCGGACCTTTTCCCGCAATAATAATTGCCCGGATATCAGGATCATTGTTTAAGGATTTGAAAACATGGGGCGCTTCTTTCCATGCCGGAGGATTCATTGCATTTTTTTTGTCCGGCCGGTTCAGGTAAACCCAGGCAATAGGTGCTTTTTTTTCAACCAAATAGTATTTATATTCGTTCATGTTTATTCCTTTGATTAGATTAGATTTTGAAAATCTGCAGTTTGTCCTTCTGCTTTTTTTTGAAATATGGGGTATTAAAAAATGGAATTCTTGGGGAAATCCATGTATTGTCCTTTAAATTCTATCGGCCAAGTCTTTAATAATTCAGAAACTCTTCTTCGTCAAGTGGATTTAGTTGTTATCTTCTGCATCAAGGTGTCAATTATATACAATCGGAAATATGCAGCTCGATGATAATGACTGGTTTGGTTGGGTTTATTGTTTGCTTTTGAGATTTGATCAGATTAATATGCATTCCATCGGTTTCATTTTGTTTCATACAGCAAAACAAAAAAATGGTGAACAAACAAGGAGGAACTATATTGATGCAAGAAGACCAAAAAGCCAAAGGCATTATGATTCTAATTGAATTTAAAGATACGATTGGGTTGCAGAATTTTATCAATGAAATGGAAAAAAGAAATATTAAAGGTCTCTTAATGGTTACGCCTGAATTTGTGAAGGATAATTGTGACGATATTAAGGCGGTCATTAAAAAGGGGGTGGAAATAGTTGGGACGAATGTTGAAGAACCTTTTTGGGATATTCCCTATGAGGTTCAAAAGAAAAGAATTATTGATATGACAAAAAATATAGAAGATTGTACGGGTGTTCCCGTTAGAATTATCTCTTCCCGCTATATGGCCTCAGATATGACAACCCTCAGAGTTGCTGAAGAATTGGGCATTCCGTATATTACTTCTCGTGGTACAACCGATACCAAGGCGACTATATATCAGCCAGAAGGGTATAACACAAAAATTTTATCTGTTTCCAATATTCCCATAGCAACTTTTAAGTATGGCAGTCTTTGTGATTATTCTTTTTTTGAAAGAGCAGGAACACCTGAGGACATGAGAGCTGAATTGGATAGAGCACTTGAACCGTTAACGGACAAAGAGAAAATAAGATATGGTGTTCACCATAAAGTAACACCTGTTTCACATACCTGGATTGGTGGATATTTGAAACCATGGAATGATATGTGGAAAGAATTTTGGGACAATACAAATCATAGGATTGAATGGGTGTCTTTAGATGAATTTATGGCTGATTCAGATTGGGTATTGCCTCCCTGGCAAATCCCCATAAATAAAAACGCACCCTACACACCCGAAAAAATGAGATCGTTAGTTCCTTATGAGGATGAAGAAAAAGTACAGAATATGTCTGATATAGAAGGAGATCAATCCAGCTGAATGAACTCAAACCAGGCCGTAAAAAAGTTGTCTTCTAACTTTCTATACGTTTTTCGCTTTCCTTATCAAAAAAATGTAAATTTTTTGAGGCAACCGTAAGGGATAAAATTGTGTGTCTTTTAAAATGATACACAGCAGGGAGACGAAGGATTAACTGGGTTTTATCCTCTCCAAGACGACCATAAACCAGGGTGTCTGATCCAAGTATTTCAATGTGTTCCATATGTAAATGCATTGTAGCTGTTTTTGATTCTGAGAGAGCAAAATGCTCCGGTCTGATCCCCAGGACAATTTCCTGACCGCCATGACCTGGAATGCCGCTGTTTTGAATGGATAATCTGATATTCCCATTCAGTTCCACCTGTTTTCCATCGGCGCTCACTCTAGCCAGCATAAAATTCATGGCCGGCGAACCGATAAACCCAGCGACAAACCTAGTGGCAGGGTGTTCATAGACGTCTAAAGGTGTGCCTATCTGCACTGCATAACCATTGTCCATGACTATCATCCGGTCCCCAAGCGTCATTGCCTCTATCTGGTCGTGGGTAACATAAATACTCGTAATCTTCAAATCTTCCTGGAGCTTCCTTATTTCAAGCCGCATCTGTACACGAAGTTTTGCATCAAGATTGCTTAATGGTTCATCAAAAAGAAAGATCTTGGGTTCCCGGACAATACACCGCCCCATGGCAACACGCTGGCGTTGACCACCTGAGAGCTGTCTGGGTTTCCGGTCCAGAAGCTCTGTAATTTCCAAGATTTTTGCAGCGTCAGACACCCTCTTTTCAATCTCAGCCTTCGGCATTTTTCGGATCTTGAGCCCATATGCCATATTTTTAAAGACCGTCATATGGGGATAGAGTGCATAGTTTTGGAAAACCATGGCCACATCTCTATCTGCTGGCTCTAATTTATTCACGACAGAACCATTAATGGAAATATCCCCTTTTGT
>Ga0307988_1001183_pt1 | contig 15340 bp, 11 predicted proteins | sample EllFjometagen183_FD_203166 | JGI IMG/M metagenome (GOLD analysis project Ga0307988, IMG submission 203166) | Marine microbial communities from Ellis Fjord, Antarctic Ocean - #183 | ecosystem: Environmental > Aquatic > Marine > Unclassified | place: Southern Ocean | collected 2014-10-08 | reverse complement strand
ATCTTAACATTTACAAGACCTGGGAGAATAAAGCGTTTAATATAGATTTTAACTGGTTTGATGATGTCGAGGCAAGACAGGAAGACACTACAGACACTACTCTGCAAACGTTGCCATCGATTGGATATACATCTTCAAAACAAAAAATTTACTCTTCTCCTTTTTATTATAACCTCAATGCAGATTTTGATTCTTTTTATAGAAAAGATCCAACAACTTCTCTTATCAATGGTGAAAGGCTGGATTTTTACCCCACTTTTTCAATCCCGTTTAAAATAAAACAATATCTTAATATTGAACCGTCTATTGGACTGAGAGAAACTGCATGGTATGCAGATGAATTTCAAGACTCACTCAGCAAAAAAAACAGATTTACCCACAGAGAAATTTATGATTTAAACCTCAATCTTTCTACACAATTCATCAAAATATTTAATACTGACTCTGATTTTGCAGACAAAATAAAACATGAGATTATTCCTGAGCTCCAATACACCTATATTCCCGATATTGATCAGGCTGATCTGCCTTATTTTAATTCCATAGACCGGATTAGTGAAGAAAATAATATCACCTGGATACTGACACAAAGATTTACAACCAGAAAAACATTAGAAAATAATCAGAATATTTACAAAGAATTTGCATGGATAAAACTATACCAAAGCTATGACATTGATAAAAAGAGAAGCAATATTGACGAGCCTTTTTCTGATATATCTCTGGAAGCTGAACTCTTTCTAAATGACTACCTATCTTTTAATACTCAAATTGACTGGTCCCCCTATGACCATGATTTTACATCCAATGAAACCGGTGTTACTGTTTCTGACTCAAGGGGGGATTCTATTCATGCTGAATACAGGTATAAAGAGGACGCATCAAAATCAGTATTAGGAACAATTACATTTATAATAACTGACAGCTTAAGTGCATATTATTTTCATGAACAGGACCTGTTTAATGAAGAAAGAATTGAATCCAGAATAGGATTAGAACTTAAAAAGTCATGCTGGTCCTTAGTTACTGCATTTTCAGATACACCAGATGACAAATCAGTTTCAGTTTTTATTAAGCTACACGGTATCGGAGCATTTGGTACAAAATGAATAAAGAGCAAAAATGGTTTGCCCTGCTTACTAAAAGCAATTTTGAGAATGTTGTCTGTGAAAGAATTTTCAAAAAAAACATTGAAATATTCCTGCCAAAAATAAAAACCAGAAGTCGGCAAAAAAACAAGAAAGTTATGATTGACAGGCCCTTGTTCCCGGGTTACTTATTTGTAAAATCATCTTCTGATCCTCAGACATACCTAAATATTTTAAAAACACCCGGGGCTGTCCGTTTGTTAGGCACTAATGACACTCCGGTCCCTATACCATTCAGCCAGATCGAATCTCTGAAAATTTTAACAAAAGCAGATACAGAAATTGTTACCGGAGACTCAAAAAAACTAAAAAAAGGTACGCCGGTATTAATAACCAGAGGCCCTATGGTAGGTGTTAAAGGAATATTTATTAGATATAAAGGTAAAACCAGAGTGATTATTGATATTGATTCTCTAAAGCAATTCGCCGGCATTGAAGTTCTGAAAGAAGACGTTGAAAAAGTACCAGATATAATGTTATAACTTACTTGACTTATTATTAAATTTTGTTTAAAAACATCATTAGCAAATACACCCAAAAATAATAACAAAGAGGATTTATGAACAAGCTTGAATTAATTTCTGCCCTGAAAGAACGGACTAAACTTTCTAAATCAGAAGCCAATGAAGTTGTTAATATTTTTTTTGATTCTTTAAGAGATTCTTTTATTAAAGGTGAAAGAGTTGAAATAAGAGGATTGTGCAGTTTTTTTATCAAGGAATATAAGGGCTACACAGGAAGAAACCCAAAAACTGGCGAGCAGGTTGAGATTGAGAAAAAAAAGCTGCCTTTTTTTAAATGTGGAAAGGAATTAAGGGACCGGGTGGATTATTAAAATATGGTTGTTGAAAAAAAAATATCAGCTTCTGATAATTCTTCCAACAAATCAACTATTTTCTCTGAACTTGAAAATATCATTAAAGAAAGCAAAATTCCCAATGCTCTCTTATTCACAGGAGGGAACTATTCCTTTCTTAAAGAATCAGCAAACACTTTTGCCAAGGCTGTTAATTGCTTAAACCCTTTTGATGGACCTTTTTCTCAAATACCATGCTTAGAATGCAGATCATGTAAAAAAATCATGGCTGACATGCACCCTGACCTGATTAATGTTCTGCCTGATAACCAAATAATTAAAATATCAGCCATCAGAAATCTATATCAATTAATTGTTTCAAAACCCAATGAAGCAAAAAACAGAGCTGTGATCATTGGACATGCAGAAACAATGAATGAACACGCCCAGAATGCGTTTTTAAAAATGCTGGAGGAACCTCCTTCAAATACTTTTTTCATTTTAATTTCTGAAAATTCAAATTCCATGCTTCCAACCATTATTTCCCGATGCCGAACCCTATGGTTCAAACCAATTGAACAAAGGTCAGAAAATGAAATCGATAACCTAGACTGGGCATCCAGAAGAGAATGGCTTATAAAAGAGATTGCCAATATTATTGCAAACAATAAAAATGATAGATTCATTAGACTCAAACCTTTACTCATTGCTGAAAAGCTTAGCAGTGACCAAAGCCTCTTAAATAATTATCTATCAATCATCAGAACTTTTCTAAGAGACCTTGCCATAATAAAACACAGTTCTGATAAGGTAATTTACCATGAGCACTTACCTTTATTGAAGAACCTCTCAGAAAAAATCTCTCATAAAAAAAGTCTTTTCTATTCTAAAAAACTATATGAAACTGAAAGAAGGAATCAATTAAACCCATCCTCCACAAGAATTAATTTAGAATGTTTATTTTTAAAAATGACATCCAGGGAAGCTTAACCAATGAAAAAAGTTGCAGGAATAAAATTTAAAAATGGGGGTAAAGTTTATGATTTTGAAAGCTTTGCTCTTGTCTTAAATATCGGAGATAAGGTAATTGTTGAAACAGAGCAGGGACAGGGATTTGGCATGATTGAAATCCCACCCAAGGAGCTCAAAAACGGTCAAAATAAAAAAGATTTAAAACAGATACTCCGAGTGGCAACTGTTAAAGATTTAGAGAAAAGAGAAGAAAATATACAGCTGGAAGAAAGAGCCTTTAACTTTTGTGTAAAATGTGTTGATGATCTTGCTCTTGTTATGAATCTTTTTAGTGTAGAAAGCACTTTTGACAGAAACAAGCTGATTTTTTTCTACACGGCGGACGGCAGGGTTGACTTCAGAGAGCTCGTAAAGATGCTGGTTAAAGAGTACAATATTCGCATTGAAATGCGGCAGGTTGGCATCCGGAACCTTGCAAAGCATTGCGGTGGTGTTGGGAAATGCGGCAGAGAAATATGCTGTTCTTCATTTATCAACAATTTTGCACCAGTTTCAATTAAAATGGCCAAAACCCAGGGGTTATCTTTAAACCCGGCTAAAATCTCTGGTGTCTGTGGAAGGCTGATGTGCTGCCTTACCTTTGAAGATGCAGTTTATAACAGAACCAGAAGTATGCTTCCTAAAATAGGCTCAAAAGTTGAAACAAAAGAAGGCAAAGGAAAAGTTGTCAGACAGAATGTGCTCAAAGAAAAATTAACTATCCGCCTGGAAGATAACACGGAAATAGAAAAACATAACTCAGACATTTTATAAAAAGACAAAATGACAAATAATAAAAAATATTTCACAACACCGATTTATTATGTGAATGCCAAGCCACATCTTGGGCATGCCTATACTTCAATTGTAACAGATATTGCAACTCGGTTTAATCGCATGTGTAACAATGAAACATATTTTCTCACCGGCACTGATGAACATGGGGATAAAATAGTTGAGGCAGCAGCAAAACAAAACACAACGCCAAAAAAATATGTGGATAAAATAAGCTCGCTTTTTCAGAACCTTTTACCTACATTAAATATCAGTAATAATGACTTTATCCGCACAACCAACCCTGAACACATCAAGGTTGTTGAGAACATACTCTCAAAAATTTATGAATCGGGTGATATTTATTTCAGCAGCTATGAAGGCCTATACTGTATAGGGTGTGAAAGATTTTATCAGGAGCGGGAACTTATAGAAGGTAAATGTCCGGATCACAAGACTGAACCTAAAAAAGTAAAAGAATCAAATTACTTTTTTTCCATGAGTAAGTATCAGACATGGTTGATAGATCATATAAAAAAGAACCCTGATTTTATTAGACCCAAACAATACAGGAATGAAATCCTTTCTTTTTTAAAGGAGCCTTTGGAAGACCTCTGTATTTCAAGGCCTAAGTCACGGTTGACCTGGGGCATAACCTTGCCATTTGATAAAGATTACGTGACCTATGTCTGGTTTGATGCACTGCTCAATTATGTTTCTGCCCTTAACTACCCTGATGGAGAACTCTTTAACAAATTCTGGGACACTACTGAACATTTTGTGGCAAAGGACATCATAAAACCCCATGGTATCTACTGGCCAACGATGCTCAAAGCAGCAGGCATACCAATATACAAGCATTTAAACGTCCATGGCTTCTGGAATGTTGAAGGTAGCAAAATGTCCAAAAGTATTGGTAATGTGACAGATCCTTTTGAAATTGTTGAAAAATACGGACTTGATCAATTTCGATACTTTCTTGCAAGGGAGATGACATTCGGGCTTGATGCTAACTTTACAGAAGACAACCTTATATCAAGAATAAACTCTGACCTGGCCAATGACCTTGGCAATCTCCTTTCCAGAGTTCTTGCCATGATACAGAGGTATTGCAATGGATTGATTCCATCTCCGGATAAGAAAATTGAAGAGAATGATGATATATCTTTAAAAAATCTTTCAGATAACTGCATAAAAACTTTCAAAGAAAAAATGGAAAATATTGAATTTCATAAAGGGACTGCAGCAATATGGAATTTTATAAGCGCCATGAATAAATATATTGATACGAATGCTCCCTGGGCACTTGCCAAAGATGAATCTCAAAAAGCAAAACTTGATACTGTTCTTTATAACCTTGCAGAAGGTTTAAGGGTTGTTTCCTGCCTTATTGATCCAGTGATGCCGGCAACAAGCAAAAGAATACAACAGACTCTGGGGTTAAATACTGATGCAACAATGTTCATTGATGAAATTGGTTGCTGGGGGCAGATAAAAAGTGGTACAAAATTAGACAAACCACCTATTTTATTCCCAAGAATTGACAAAAAAAATAAATAATATCAGAATGGTATTTATTTATTAAAATATAATCTCACATTGAACAAAAACAGCCGACAATATACTTGGAGCGCACTTAAAAAACAGTCTGCGTCCCAAAAAAATAACAAAAAACAGAGTATACAAAAACTGATCAAACCTGCCATATATGTTGGTATAGCGATTCTGGTTTTATTTGCCGGCATGTCTTGCGTAAGCTTTATATATGCTTCCATTTTCACCCAGAAGACTAAAGCGATTGCACCTCCAAAAGAAAAAATGAAATCTGAGATAGATGCGAGGCCTTCTATTACTGATAATGAGATAAAAGACATCCTTGGGGAACAAAACTTTTTAAATTCCACTCAAAAAAAATTCACAATAACTTTTAAGAACCAACCCTATGAGGTTGTAACAAGCCTTAATATATCATTGCAGCAGTTTCTCAATAAAAAACTCAATAGGGTTAAAAAGCTTGGCCGGGGCAAACCTCAGCGAATTGCTATTATTGTGATGGATCCTGGCTCAGGAAAAATTATCTCAATGACAGGTTTTGACCAGCTTTACCCGGACAGTAATCCTTGTTTTAAGAGTGATTATCCCGCTGCAAGCATATTCAAAATCATCACTGCAGCGGCGGCTGTTGAGGAACTCGATTTCACACCATATACTCCGCTTTACTTCAATGGAAGTAAATACACTTTATATAAACGCCAGCTAAGGGATGTTAAAAATAAGTATACGACCAAAATATCATTTAAAAATGCTTTTGCAGAGTCTGTAAACCCTGTTTTCGGGAAAATTGGTCAGAACAGGCTTGGGAATACAATTTTAGGAAATTATTCAGATAAATTTGAGTTTAACAAAGATATTGTTTCTGAGCTTATGCTGGAACCGAGTAGATTAGAATTTACCGGGAATCCATATCAACTGGCTGAAATTGGCTGTGGGTTCAACCATACAACAACAATATCCCCTGTTTTTGGTGCCATGATATCAAGCACAATAATAAATAACGGCAAAAGGGTTGTGCCATCAATTGTAGAAAAAATTGTAGACTCTCAAAATAATATAATTTATGATAAAAACAATATAATGCTGACTGGGACTATAAGCCCGGAAACAGCCTCAATAATTCAGAGCATGATGCAGACAACTATAAAAACCGGAACAGCAAAAAAAACTTTCCGGGGATATAATAGAGATAAAATCCTTTCAAAACTTGTAATTGGTGGGAAAACAGGTTCTATATATAATAAAGAGCATACGATTAAATATGATTGGTTTACAGGATTTGCAAAAACAAAAGAAAACTCAATAAATGGAAACAATAATACAATTGCTTTATCTATTGTTGTGGGCCATGGTGATTATATTGGTACGCGAGCCTGCGAGTATAGTAAAATGATAATTAAAGAATATTATAAAAATATTTGAGGGACTATGAAATTAAAAAATACATTAAACAAGCTTCTCTCCATAAATTTGGAAATCGGCAAATTTATCAGCAATGTAAAAAACAATTCAATCATTTTTTTCCCCTGCTCCCAAAACACTTTTAATTGCGGTATTGCTGCGCTTGTTTCCTATAAAGGAACTGAAAAAAAATACAATCCTGACATTCTTGAACTGATTGAAGCTCTTGTAAAATCAGTGCAGAAAAACTCAAGTATTTTAGACTCAGAAAAAAAACTTATTAATAAACAATATCTTGGAGGCAATGCAAACCTTAAAAAGCTTTTAAGTAATGCTCACATTTTACGACAGAACAAACCGTTTCTTAATATTCTTTCTGAAGACTCTCCAAAGAAACGCATACAAAAACTCACAAGGATTTTATCAGATATAATCGCCTTGTCAAAAAAAGATTTTAAACAAAAGATGGCAAGCCTGCCCCACAAAGAAGTAAAAATAATTGCCGAGCGGCTGGAAACGCTGCAGGATACTTTCTGGTGCCTTGAGAAAGAGATATTAAACAATTTAAAAAAAGTTAAAAAGCTTGCAGTTCCATTGTATGAGCCCAAAAGTGAATGTTCATTTAAAATATTCAAAGAGATCAATGCTGTTTTAAATAGTTTGGATAGGCTTGAAGTAAGAGGAAGAGATTCTTCAGGAATATCATTGATTTTTACATTTGCCAAAGATGAATTTGATACTTTTAAGAAATCTTTAGATGCCGAAGGTCTTTCAGACAGGCTAAAACAAAGGACAAACCACAAAGTCCTTAGAAATAATTGTATTACGGTCCAGGAATCACAAGCGGCGGATGGCCAACATTTAATTACTATTTCAATCGTTTATAAAATTGCCTCGGAAATAGGTGCTCTAGGTGACAATATTAAATTCATCAGAACCCAGATAAAAAATGACCGGTTGCTTTACTTAATTTCCTGCCACGATTTCATATTCCACACAATCTCGTCCCACACACGATGGGCATCTGTCGGAGATATTACCGAAGCAAACTGTCACCCGGTTGACAATACTCCCCAGGACAAAGAAATTGAAAAATCAGGAATAATACATGTCAGCCTTAATGGGGATATTGATAATTATTTAGAGCTTAAAAAAGAATACGAATCAAGATATGATCAAATCCATCCAGAAATAACAACTGACACAAAACTCATACCTCTCCAGGTCGAAAATTATTTAAAACAGGGGAACAATATTGAAGAATCTTTCAGGCTTGCTGTAAATGATTTTGAAGGCTCCCATGCCATAAGTATGCACACAAGCCTGGCTCCAGATAAACTTTTCCTGGCCCAAAAAGGGAGTGGCCAGACAATATTTGTGGGAATCGCACCTGATCATTATATTGCAGCATCTGAGCTCTATGGCATAATTGAGGAAACCCAATCTTTTATCAAACTTCAAGGCGGAGATAAGGGACAAATTGTTACATTGAGCCAGAACTCTGAAGGTTCCATCTCAGGTATAGAATCATTCTTTTATGATAAGACTCCCATATCAATAAATGAATCAGACATTCAAACATCCGATATTTCTTCAAGGGATATTGACCGCCAGAATTACCCTCATTATTTTTTAAAAGAGATATCAGAATCACCCAGCTCTGTTGAAAAAACCCTTGAAAATAAATGGAAAACAATTGACGGACAGAAGAAACATTCTGAGCTTTTGAAAATTGTACTAGATAAATCCATTCTACCGGAATCTTTGCTAAAAGCTTTTAAAACAAAACAAATTAGAAAGATAAGTTTTATTGGACAGGGGACAGCAGGTGTTGCAGCCCAGGGTTGTGCAGATCTTTTAAAATATTATCTTGCAGAGTTAGGCATTGAAATCAAAGCCCTGAAATCATCTGAATTGTCCGGATTTGCCATTTCTGATCAGACATCCAAAACAAGTATGAAAAATGAGCTGATCATTGGAATCAGCCAGTCGGGAACAACCACGGACACAAATCGTACCATGGATATGGTAAAATCATGCGGAGCATTCACTCTTTGCATTGTTAACAGGAGAGATTCAGATATCACGTTCAAAACTGACGGCGTTCTGTATACAAGCAGCGGAAGAGATATTGAGATGTCTGTTGCCTCAACAAAAGCTTTTTATTCACAAATTACTGCAGGAGCAATCCTTGGCCTGTATATTGCCACTATTTGCAAAGCCAGATCGGATCAGTTTATCACTGAAGAAATAAACGAACTTTCATTACTCCCGGGCAAGATGAAAGAGATTCTTTCCATGAAAGATGAAATAAAAGAATCCGCTTTTCGCATTGCAGTTACCAAAGATAGTTGGGCAGTTGTGGGAAGTGGCTCAAACAAAACATCAGCAGACGAGATAAGAATTAAGCTGAGTGAGCTCTGTTACAAAACCATTTCTTCAGATTTTGTTGAAGATAAAAAACATATTGATTTGTCGGCTGAACCTCTGATAATCATTTGTGCTGCAGGCACAAGAGAAAATGTACTGGCAGACATTATAAAAGATACTGCAATTTTTAACGCCCATAAAGCAACGCCCGTTGTAATAACCCAAAAAGGTGAAAATCGCTTTAATCTTTATTCTGAGAATATATTTAGAATACCAGAAACAAAAGAGCATTTTGCTCCGATTCTTAATACACTTGTAGGCCATCTTTGGGGTTATTATGCGGCTCTTGCCATAAACGAAAGCTCAAGCTTTATATACTCAAGTAAAAAAGAAATAAAGGAAGTTTTTAATGAGTATTTAAATAAAGGCAATGACATATATGAAGTTCTTCTAGAAAAAAAATTCCGGGAAAAAATTGCCCAGTTTTACTATGAGTTCTCCAAAAAACGCAAAGATAATAAATTCCCGGGAAGCCTTGGGCTTAACACGGTTACTGATATTACACTTTTATCAAAATACCTTTCGGGCAGACTTCCGGTTTCCGATTTTGAGGGGGATTTCCAAATCAAAGGTACTCCTGCTAATATGCTTGATACTTTTTTCAAATATCTTGGAAAAGCAATAAACATAATGGCAAGACCCATTGATGCCATCAAGCACCAGGCAAAAACAGTAACCGTTGGTACAAGCCGGATAGTAGAAAAATTTGAAGGCGTTATTTTTGATGACCTTGCAAAAAATGACCTTGCAGTTGCCCAGATAACCAATAAAAATGTTGTGGTCCTTAAAAATATCCAGGAAGTTATATCCAACATTAAAGGAAGCTTTTTATATAAAATATCAGGGCTTGATATTTTAGGCGAACCTACCCCAGATACAAAAATTGAAATTGTAACCAAAACCGGATCAATAAAAAATGCAGACTCCCGGGTTGAAAAAGATTCCCGGCTTAAAGGAACAAAAAATATTATTGTCAGAGAAGGCAATGTATATCTTGGAAAAGGTAGAAAGGACGGACGGAAAATACTTGTCATCCCGGTTCTTTCATCCTCTTCTGCAACCCCTAATACAACAGAATACATTCTGTCTCTGGAGATTGAGTTTAAAAAAGATAATGAAGTTACCTTGCTGAAAAAAATAAAAGGGCTTGGTGGAAAATTTACAAGGATAAAAGATCTGGTTCTTGAATCAGCAAACATAAAATGGGATGATAAGCTCTTAAACTTGGCTTCAGTTGAAAAGCTTTTCAGTGATCCCGCTGAAACAACAGCAGAGTTAATTGTTAAAAAAAATAAATGAAACTATTTCTTTTTCTGCCTGTTTTTTAATGACGCCTTAATGAAATCCTTAAAAAGAGGGTGGGGGTTATTAGGTCTTGATTTAAACTCAGGGTGGAACTGACAACCTAAGAACCATGGGTGGTCAGGCAATTCAACAATTTCCACAAGCTCATTATCAGGAGATACTCCGCTCACTACAAGTCCGTCTTTTTTAAAAGTATCAAGATATTCGTTATTAAACTCATATCTATGCCTGTGTCTCTCCGAGATATCATTTATTCTATATGCTTTATGGGCAAAAGTATCAGGGTTTAGAACACAGGAATAAGCGCCAAGCCTCATTGTTCCGCCCTTATCTGACGACTCATCTCTTTTCTCAACTTTCTGGGTCCTTTCATCAAACCACTCTTTCATGAGATAAATAACAGGGAAAGGTGTTGTCAGATCAAACTCTTCACTATTGGCATCTTCCATATTAGAAACATGTCTTGCAAATTCAATAACAGCGACATGCATACCAAGGCATATTCCAAAAAATGGAATCTTATTCTCTCTTGCATATTTTACAGCAAGGATTTTTCCTTCAATACCCCGCGAACCAAACCCGCCGGGTACAAGAATGCCATCAATATCTAAAAATATCTCTTTGGCATTTTCTTCTTTAACTGTTGAGGAATCAATATATTTAAAACTAACCTTGGCATCATTTGATATGCCGCCATGGGTGAGTGCCTCATTAAGGCTTTTATAGGATTCAATAAGGTCAACATATTTGCCAACAATTGCAATGGTAACATCAAATCTGGGATTCTTTAATTTCTCAACCATCTCTTCCCATTTATCAAGCTTTGGATTTCTTGCCCAGATATTTAATTTCTGCAGTATTTTATCACCAAGCCCTTCTTTATTGTAGATGAGCGGAACTTCATAAATACACTCAACATCCTTTGCCGTAAACACGGCATCTTTATCTACATCACAAAAAAGAGAAATCTTGGATTTTAAGTCTTTAGATAAGTACTTTTCCGTACGGCAGAGCAGAATATCCGGCTGTATACCAATACTGCGCAGCTCTTTAACACTGTGCTGGGTTGGCTTGGTTTTCATTTCACCGGCTGTTTTAATATAGGGTACAAGAGTTAAGTGGATATAAATCGCATTGCCAGCACCCACATCACTTTTAAATTGCCGTATGGCTTCAAGAAATGGAAGAGATTCTATATCGCCTATTGTACCGCCAATCTCCACAATTACTACATCTGCAGTTCCGTCTAAAAGCGTAATACTCTGCTTAATTTCATCTGTAATATGAGGGATAACCTGTACTGTTCCACCAAGATATTCTCCACGCCTCTCTTTTGTTATAACTGAATGGTATATCTTACCTGTTGTAAAATTATTATCCTTGCCCAGCTTTGCACTGGTAAATCTTTCATAATGGCCTAAATCCAAGTCTGTTTCTGAACCATCATCTGTTACATAGACTTCTCCATGCTGAAAAGGGTTCATGGTTCCCGGATCAACATTTATATAAGGATCCAATTTTTGGATTGTTACTGAAAGCCCTCTGCTCTCTAAAAGCAAACCTATTGCAGCTGATGCAAGCCCTTTACCCAGAGATGAAAGGACGCCTCCTGTAACAAATATATACTTGGTAGTTTCACCCATTATGCCCCCATAAATTAATAATTATTCATATAGTTTTTTAAACTCTGTAATACTCTTCTCAATCTCATCTGATTCAACCCTGCCCGCTTCAGACTCATTTTTAAGATTGCTTGACTCAGGGAATATTTGTATAAGCCTTTTAATATTAAAAAATTGTTTTTCAAAATCTGCTTCCAGTTCAAATTTATCACTGGTTATTTCTGTAAAAAGAAGCCCATCACGATAAATCTTTATTTGCATTGGATACCATGTTCTGCTGACTTTTTGCCAGTCTTTGTAAAATATATCAACAAATAAATCATTTTTACAAATCGTGTATCGTGCCGGGAAAAATGTGTCTTTTTCAACCCAGAGGCTTGAGCTGGGTTCATCTTCTTTTGGAGGTGTTCCCAGTACAAAATAAATATTTTCATCATACCTTTGAAAAGATGAAAGGCTCAGATCAACACCGGATTTCTTAAGCCGTCTTGTAAGTAATTCAGGCTGTCTGAAAAGAAGGATATCAGTATATAAATCTGTAAGGGATTTTTCCTTAGACGCAATAAACTCATCAATAATTTTTATATACTTGCCTCTTGATTCCACACAAATCATATCATGGCTGCCCGTAACAGCCTCAGACCTGAATTTCCCAGGATAAGAAAACCAGAGTTTCTCAGTGAACTCTATAAAGGGCAGCTCTTCTTTAGGTAACTTACTCTCTGCCATCTCATCAATGATTGATTCTTCAATGATTGATGAGCCTGTATCAATTTCAGAATTCACTTGAGCTTCTGTTTCTTCTATTATGGTTGGTGCGTCTTTTTGAGCAGTATATATTCTCCTTTTTTGCGCAACTACAATACCAACAGGCTCGACAATTTTCTCAACAGCAAGTTTGATAATATCTACAGATTCAGGAATAAAAGCATAGCTTTGAGAAAAAGATAAACTTAAAATCACTGCTACTAATAATAAAGTGATTTTTCTAAACCCAAAAATCATATAAAAAGATCCCTTGCAAATACAGAGCAGTCACCAAGCTCTTCTTCTATCCTTATAAGCTGATTGTATTTAGCAACCCTGTCACTTCTTGAAAGTGAACCTGTTTTTATCTGCCCGCTGTTAATACCAACTGCAAGATCAGCTATAAAAGTATCCTCTGTCTCTCCTGATCTGTGGGAAACAACAGTTGTATATCCGGATTCTTTGGCCATCTGAATAGTATCCAGGGTTTCAGTCACTGTTCCTATCTGATTCAGTTTGATCAGGATAGAGTTGGCAACGCCTTTATCAATTCCTTCTCTAAAAATATCAGGGTTTGTGACAAAAAGATCATCTCCGACTATCTGCACAGAATCCCCAAGGCGATCTGTTAAAAGCTTGAAGTTGTCCCAATCATCTTCTGCAAGACCGTCTTCAATGGAAATTAAAGGGTATTTCTGAGTTAGTGATTCATAATAGTCAATCAATTCTAGAGCAGTGAGTTCCCGACCTTCTGATCCGAAAACATATTTCCCGTCTTTGTAGAACTCACTTGCTGCAGCGTCAATGGCAAGGCCTATATCTTTATCCGGTCGATACCCGGCTATTTCAATAGCATCCAATATGTATTCAAAAGCTTGCTCATTTGATTTTAAATCAGGGGCGAAACCACCTTCATCACCTACCGAAGTATTGAGTCCTGCTTTTTTAAGAATCTTCTTTAAATGATGAAATATTTCAGCGCCCATGCGAACAGATTCAGTTAAAGAATCAGCGCCATAAGGTAAAATCATAAATTCCTGAATATCAAGATTGTTGGCTGCATGGGCCCCACCATTTATAATATTCATCATGGGAACCGGGAGTACTCTGGCATTTATGCCACCGATATATCTGTATAAAGGGAGTTCAACAGCATTAGCCGCTGCTCTTGCAACTGCCATGGAAACACCTAAAATACCATTGGCTCCAAGACGTGATTTATTTTCAGTTCCGTCAATATCAAGCATTGTTCTATCAAGACCGGCCTGGTCCAGGGCATCATAGCCAATTATCTCAGGAACAATAACCTCATTCACATTAGTGACTGCGTTTAGAACACCTTTGCCCAAGTATCTGCTCTCGGCATTATCTCGCATTTCCAATGCTTCTTTTGTCCCGGTGGAAGCACCCGAGGGGACCGCTGCACTACCTTTGGCACCGCAGGCCAGGACAACATCCACTTCAACGGTTGGGTTGCCACGAGAATCAAGTATTTCTCTTGCTTTAACATCAATAAGCTCTGTCATTGCTCCTTCCTCCCTCATTTATTAATATATTAATAAATTGTCTGTGTATTAAATTGAATTTTTTACTTATTATTCATATCAATTAATCGTGTTTCCCACAAGATTTAATCTTAAAACTTGGCATATCAATTTAGATTTTTAGAAATACTTCTGAAATAGATAGTTTGGCAAAATTTGAAATAACAGGAATGATTTTTTCAAGACTTGACAACTTATGCCTCTCTCATATATTTAATGGGATGGTTATTTTATTGAATTTATAAACACTTTACCATAATAGTAACTTTAAAGTATTTTGAGGAGATTTTTAATGAATATTCTTTTTTTCGGACCTAATGGAAGTGGCAAGGGAACCCAGGGAACTATCCTTAAAGACAAATATGATATGGCACATATCGAGTCTGGACTAATTTTCCGTGACAATATCAAGGGTGGAACTGAACTTGGTAAAAAAGCCAAAGAATATATTGACAAGGGCGATCTTGTACCTGACGACATTACTATTCCAATGGTTCTTGACAGATTAAAACAAGACGATTGTAGCAATGGGTGGCTTCTTGATGGATTTCCAAGAAACAAAGTTCAGGCTGAAAAACTTGATGAATCTTTAGCTAAAGAAGGAATGAAAGTTGATTATGTAATTGAGATCCTTCTTGACCGACAAATTGCAAAAGATAGAATTATGGGCCGTCGTCTTTGTGAAAACAACAACAACCATCCAAACAATATTTTTATTGATGCCATTAAACCCGATGGAGACAAATGCCGAGTTTGCGGTGGCGCATTAACAAAACGGGATGATGACCAAGATTCAGACGCAATAGATAAAAGACATTCTATCTATTATGATGATAATACTGGTACGTTAGCTTCTGCATATTATTTCAAAGCTGTTGCTGAAAAAGATCCAAGTGTTAAATATATTACACTTGCCGGTGAAAAAGATCTTAAATCAGTAACTGATGAGCTTGTCTCAAAGCTTTAAAATTATATTTTTAGAATAAAAAAAAGGAATGGTATGTGTTA
>Ga0307988_1001181_pt1 | contig 15383 bp, 17 predicted proteins | sample EllFjometagen183_FD_203166 | JGI IMG/M metagenome (GOLD analysis project Ga0307988, IMG submission 203166) | Marine microbial communities from Ellis Fjord, Antarctic Ocean - #183 | ecosystem: Environmental > Aquatic > Marine > Unclassified | place: Southern Ocean | collected 2014-10-08 | reverse complement strand
AGCGGACCTTACAAAAACCTGACAATAGCCTACGGGCTGGTTTTTATTTTTAATAACCAGGAATATTTCAATAACGATTTACTAGCCAGCTGATCATCTATTTGGCTGTCCGGATTCAGTGTGTGGAATTCGCAGGCACTGTTTAAAAGTGTGATAGGGGGTCAATGTGGTGAGTTCTATGGTCAGTTCACTACAGCAACTTTTCAAGCGACTGTATACAAAGGCAGGGATTGAAGGAGCCAGTTCACATTCAGGGAGAAGAACATTCGCTACTAATTTGATAAGTAAAGGGTTTGACATCAAATCAGTTTCAGTATTGATGGGTCACCGGAGTATTCAGACCACAGCAAGATATATTCAGGAAAATCCTAAAATGTTGGGGCAGATGGTAGCTGGATTGTAAGCAACCACGACATTGACGATGACAGTAGATTCAGCCACTACGAATCAAGTGGTCAGGAAAAATTTAAACTTGAAGCGTTACTCGTCAATATCCAGTTCCTCAATCAATTTACGCATATAAAGAATTTTATTCGTGAAAATCCCGTTTATTTTATATTGAAGCGCTTTTTTGAGATCCTTTTTAGTATTAACAGTAAACGGATTTATTTTTTTCCGTAACGAACGAGCGATTTTCACTGTTTCATCGTTAAGGAAATCAATATTTGGATGAATATAATTAACTTTTGTTTCAATAAGACGAGCTTTTAGATCTTCCGGTGGTTCGTCTACAAGAAGTGCTGTTTTTAATTTTGGTCTGTAATCAGCTAGTATAAGAAGAGGAAGGTAAAAAAACGATGAAATGATAATCTGCGGTGACATTTCATAGTGTTCGATCATGTCAACTATTTCTCTTTCAAGGTGTTTTTCTTTAAGCTCAATGTTGAGCATAATATCTGTATCTTTTGCTAGAAGAAGAACTTCTTCTAGGAGGGGAATTCTTTCACCCTTAGAGCCCACTCTGACATTTCTTACTTTTGTGAAGTTAGCATGCTTGAGTGAAACATCTTGTCCGGTTGTTCTTTGAAGATTGTCATCGTGAATTACAAAGAGATGTTTTTTCTTTCCCTTCCGCACATCAAACTCAATCCAGTCAGCCTTCTCACGGATTGCCCTTTTAAAGGATACAATAGTATTCTCTGCTTCTTTTACGGGTGACCCCCGGTGGGCAAATAGATTAATCATTGTAAACTCTATAAATTATCAAAGTTGTTTCTAATTATAATTGATGGCGTCATAAAAAGTCTGATCTCTAAGGCTTCGAATGACTTTTTTACCAGTTTATCATAATTGAAAATAAGAAAAAATTAGTCAGCTGACATCAAAACAGAAGAAAGTATAATTAAAATATTCATAAGGTAAAGAAATAAAATTGGAAAAAATGTCGTAAGAATCAAGAAATTAATAATAAATTTTCTCTATGATGTCCCTTACTCCTAGTTTGTCAGAGGTAGCGCCCCTCTAAATTCTGATGTTGTATGCTGTTTTCGTAATTGGTCCCAGAAGTTCCAACTTTCATCTGCGCAATTTTTATCTAAAATGGCTCCACTTTTAGCAATGGTCTCAAAGACATTGTCAGAAAGCTGTTCGATTTCAGAGAAAGAGAGTTTTATGGTTCTGGTTCAAAGAGCAGATAACCACAGGATTGCTTCTTCTCTATCGGTAAAGAATTCAATAGTGGTATTATTTTCGATAAGTTTTTTTATTTTGACAGCAGCTTTTATATTTTCTTTTAATTTGTTTGTGTTCAGGAGGATGGCCGTTTTTTGCTGGAGGGGATGTGGGCTGGCATTTTTTGATCCTTCAAAAGAAAATAAGAAAGGTTTTTCACAATTTATGAGAAGCCCAAATGGTTTATCCTGTAATTTTTCCCAGAAGTTCCTGTATTCATCAAAACAGTTTCTATCTAACTTAACACCTTCTTTGGGGATCCCTTCAAAGACATTGTCAGATAACTGTTCGATGTCGCAGAAGGTAAGTTGATATTTCATATTTTCTCAGGTGCTCTCTGGTCATAGCATTTCATACAAATTACAGTATCGTCGATACTGTAATGCCCGTCAATTCTACGAGTTCTTTTTGAAAATTCATCACACACTTGGTCAGAAGAGCAGAGCCGTTTACCACATTGATAGCAAGTCACTTTTACAAGGCACGTCTCGCATTCATTCATAAGAGCCCCTTAAATATTTTCTCAAAAAACTACGAATACCATATGGACAATATATAACAATAGGTGTGTATACCTATAGTAAGATGGGTATTTATGCCTATTGTATTTGGGTAATGTGCTGTTATATTTTGATAAAAGAATGGTTGTTTCTAGTCTTATTCCGAAATTTATTATTCTAAATAAAGGTAAACGTTTTTCCTGAAACAAGAGTGGCACCAAAATGGGGGATACCAGGGGGGAAATATTGGCACCCATATTATTACCATGCAAATGGGAATAATATGGATGATATAGACTTTCCTTCAAAATCGAGGTTTATTGGTTAAACGATTTTGAAAGTTCTCCCAGAAGGGCCACATAGATACCATGGCAAAAATCTACAGCGCCATCACTTTCAGATTCCCATGATGATGTCCATTCGACTAGAGTGGCACCGCCTTCCCCGGTATTACTGAGCTTAACAATACCAATATAATTTGACACTTCGTCTTTAGAAATGGGGGAAGGGCCGTTATCGATTGTATATTTCAACCAATACTCATCGTTGTTTTTTTCAATTAAGGTTTCATAGAAGGCGTTGTTTAGTACACGTTTGGCGCCGACACTACTCCCATCAATATTTCCCTCTTTTTGAACATCGGTAATTACACCGGGAGCCCAGGATAGGTCGTGGAAATTGTCGAATCTGCTCCATACATCGGCTATAGGTGCATCAATTACTGTGGATTGGTCGGTTTTGGGCATGGTCGTCTCCTGTCTGGTGATGTTAAAACATCAGGATGTTTGTTTTGAAAAAATCGGGTGTGTGTAACATTCTACGCATACTATTTTTCCGCTTCTAATATAATGATCCTTTGTTTTCCGCATCTGCATTGAAAATACATCATCTGTCTGGTCAAAAGAGCAGAGTTTACCGCCACACATCTCGCAAACTATTTTTTCAACACAATTTTCGCACTTACCCATTTGATCACCATAAAAATCTTCTTCATCAGATTATGTTCTCTTATTAATACGGAGAATTAACATATCATATGGGCAGAATGGTTCAATAGGTGTAAGCACCTATTGCTGTATAGGTAAATATACCTATTGTTAGACCTAACTGGTTGTTTATTCTAGGTAAATATTGGTGCTCGGGGAGTTTTTCCCGGGAATATTTTTGTTGGTCCGGGATAAATTATTTTATCTGAGATAGGATTAGAGGAGGTTCTGAAGTTACTGCGCAGTTTTGTATACGGTGTACTGTTTCAGTACCTTTTTTACATAACGAACAGTTTCCGCAATGGGGGGGATACCATTAGCTCGCCGAACCTGCCCTGGACCAGCATTATATGCAGCAAGAGAAAGTTTAACGTCACCACCGAAGGTGTCGAGGAGTTGTCTGAAATATCGGGTGCCGCCATCAATATTTTCCTGCGGGTTAAAAGGGTTGTAAACACGTAGTTCTCTCGCAGTTGCAGGCATGAGCTGCATTAAGCCCTGCGCTCCCCGCTTTGAGACGGCTCTGTGATTAAAGTCAGATTCGGTTTGAATGATGGCTTTAATGAGATGGGGGTCAATGTCGTATCGCCGGGACACACGTGTTATATCTTTATCGTATCTGGCTGAGTCAAATGTCTTTTGCCCCCCGTTCCATCGTCCTGCGGATCTTCTCTTTTTTGTGAAAACTTTGCAGTCAGGAAGAGAGGGGACATTGGTGAAATGTACCCCTCCCCCCGGGGCTTTGCAGACATAAATCATTGCCGGCGCATCTGTCTTGCCCACGAATATAAAAGCAAGAGCAAAAATAAGAGAGAGGTGAAGGTATTTCCGGTGCGGTTTCATTTATCTGGTACGTTTTTCCCAGTCTGCAAGAAATTGTTCCATCCCTTTATCGGTTAATGGGTGATTTGCCAGCTGAGTTATAACTTTCAGCGGTATGGTCGCAATATCGGCACCGATAAGAGCTGCGTCCATAACATGCTGGGGGCTTCTGACACTGGCCACAATGATTTCACTCTGGTAGCCATAATTGTCATAGATGCCAACTATGTCGCTGATAAGATCCATGCTGGGTGCGCCGATATCATCGAGGCGACCAACAAACGGGCTGACGTAAGTAGCACCTACTTTTGCCGCAAGTAGAGCCTGAACCGCAGAAAATATCAGAGTTACATTTGTTTTGATCCCTTCTGCAGTGAGTATTTTCACAGCTTTTATGCCTTCAACAATCATAGGAATCTTAATAACAATATTTTCGTTGATCGCCGTAAGTTTCTTAGCCTCTTTAACCATACCATCAGCATCCAGGCTTATAACCTCCGCACTTACGGGGCCATCGACAATTTCGCAAATCTCGGCGATGATTTCTTCAAATGGTTTGTCTTCCCTGGCAATAAGTGACGGGTTGGTGGTGACACCATCCACGAGACCCATCTCGACACCTTTTTTGATCTCGTCTATATTTGCCGTATCAATAAAAAACTTCATTCACTTTCTCCTTGTTGACTGATAAATTTATGGCAGCATTCTTTGCTGCAGAAATAGATAATTTGGCCTTCGTGGTTATGCTGTATCGCCTGTTGCCTGGGAACCAGCTTTTTACAGACAGGATCCTCTTCCAGCACGTCATTTACTGGCATTTTTTTGAATGTTTTCTTTTTCTGTTGGCTTTCTGCCTCTTTTTTCTTCCTGCCCCCAAACAGCAATCGATAAATGATATAGAAGAGAACTGCTAAAATCAGTAGTCGAATAGGACTCATAAGATTTTTCCCGTTCGATGTTCGTTACCGGCCCGACAACTAAATTTCTCCATTCCATATCCACTGACAAAACAGCTCATTTCATCGAGTCCCCGGGAATAATTTCCTGATGCTGAGAGGTGCTATCTTTGATTCGATTGTTTAGCTGTTTTTCCATACTGCGGATTGTTGCGCCGGAAACAGGGTCCCTGTGGTCAGGTGCCAGAGCCATCAGCGGAATCAGAACAAAGAGACGATCACCTATTCTGGGATGAGGCAGTACGAGGTCTGGTGTGTTTATTATTGTATCACCATAATAGAGCAGGTCAAGGTCGAGGGCTCTATCCTGATAACCTGAGGATTTTGCATCTCTGGTTCTGCCAAAGACAGCCTCAGTCTGCAGCAGTGTCTCCAGCATAGCGGATGGTGAGAGGTCTGTTTGGATTTTTCCCACTCCGTTTGTAAACCAATTGTCGCTTTCCATGTCAACGGGAGCCGTCCTATAGAGACCAGACAGAGCAATCAGTCTGATTCCTTCAAATTCCCCCAGCCGTTCCCAGGCCTGGTTTAAAATAGAAGGACCGTCTCCCAGGTTGGACCCCATACCGATGTATGTTTCTACTGCCTTCATGGGTATAATGTTCCTGGAATTCTATAAATCTTTGAGATCAAGAACATCAAACATCGAATATACGCCATATTCTTTGCCGACAATCCAGGCAGCAGCAGTAACAGCCCCTTTGGCAAAATGGTCGCGACTGTGAGCCCGGTGAGCCAGTTCGATGCGTTCACCCTGGCCGGCAAAATAGATAGTGTGCTCTCCTACAATGTCAGCTGCCCTGATGCTCTGAATGCCTATCTCCCCAGGCACTCTTTCACCTATGATTCCATTGCGCTCATACACCGCGACTTCACTCAACTCTCTGTTGACTCCGGAGGCGGCCATCTCGGCAAGTTTTAATGCTGTTCCGCTCGGGGCATCTTTTTTCTTACTGTGGTGCGCCTCGACAATTTCTATATCATAGTCATCGCCCAGAATGGACGCCGCCTTTTTGGCTAGCTTGAAGAGGACATTTACACATACTGACATGTTGGGTGCCTGGACACAGGGAAATTTTTTTGCAAGTTCTGTCAATTCATCAAGATCTGCAGGAGAAAGTCCCGTTGTACCAATCACCATTGCCTTATTGTGTCTGGCAGCAATTTTTGCAAATGACATGGTTGCTTTATGGAAAGTGAAATCGATGATAACCTCTCCATTATCGATTACCGATTCAAGCCCCTCACCGATTATTACGCCATTCTCCTCACCCGTTGCCAGCAGGCCTGCGTCTTTGCCTATTGCCGGACTACCGGAAGCTTCAAAGGCCGCCGCGTAGTTAAGCCCCGGGTTACTCTTTACCATATGAGCTACCCGCTGACCCATCCTGCCCGCGGCACCGGCGATTATCACATTTATCATATTTGCACCTTCATTCGACTGGGATGAGCACTATAAGAGACCTAGCTCTTTCATTCCTTTTGTTAATTGTGCCAGGCAGGTATCATTAACAGGCGGAATGGGCAGCCTTGCTTCTCCGCTCTTAATTTTACCCATGAGCTCCACACCTTTTTTAGCGGGCCCCGGACTGGGACAGGTAAACATCAATTTCATCAGAGGGTACATTTTATAGTGAAGTTCATTTGCCTTTTGCAGATCACCACTAATAGCTGCCTCCATCATTGCGGACATACCCTGGGGGTAGAGATTTGAAATTACAGATATGACACCATGGGCCCCGACAAATACACTGGGCATAGAGGTGAAATCGTCCCCTGACAGTACAATGAAATCATCAGGGCACATTCTTATGATATCGCTCACCTGCTCCAGGCTGCCGGTGGCTTCTTTAATGCCGATTATATTATCCAGTGCAGCCAGGCGGGCCACAGTTTCAGGCAGCATATTAACTACGGTTCTGCTGGGAACGTTATAAAGAATTATAGGGATATCCACCGCCTCGGCAATTTCTTTAAAATGAAGATAAAGACCTTCCTGGTCCGGTTTATTGTAATAGGGAACGACGGAGAGGACAGCATCCGCTCCGCTTTCTTTTGCGCTTTCGGTGAATTCGATGGCCTCCAGGGTATTATTTGCCCCGGCTCCGGCAACAACAGGTATACGACCGTTAACAGTTTTAACGGTAAGATCTACAATTTTTTTATGTTCATTAAAACTGACAGTAGTTGACTCCCCTGTAGTACCAACTGGTACAATACCGTGGGTGCCATTCTCTATCTGGAATTCGATAAGATCAATTAATCCCTGCTCGTCAAGCTGGCCATCAATAAACGGGGTTACCAACGCGACAAGTGCTCCATGAAATTTTTTCATAACTCCTCCTGATTTTTCCTACTGCCGTCTGTCTTTACGGTCGGTCCTTTAGAACAGAGCTTCGGCAGTTAATTGTCCTTTATAAATTAGTCTTACCGGGCCTTCTAGAAAAACATTTTCTGCAACTGGCCCATCCAGCAGATCAAAGATAACCGTTAGCGGATCTCCACCGGAAGTTATCACTTCTATAGGTGATTCCATCCCCTTTTGCATTGTTGCAAAAAGGGCAGCGGCAACAGCACCAGTTCCGCATGCCATTGTCTCATCTTCAATACCGCGCTCATAGGTTCTAACTTCCAGTTTGCCGTCATGGAGTACCCTGGCAAAGCTGGCGTTGGTGCCTTTGGGTTCGAATAGTTCATGGAATCGAACCTTCCGGCCAAGTTTTTTCACAGGTGTTCCTTCTTCTTCGACAAAAATAACAGCATGGGGTACTCCCGTGTTGACAAAAGCGACTTCATGCTCCTTACCATTAAGGCTCATTGATAAACCCAGACGGAAGTCGAATGGTTTGGTCATCTGTATGCGCACAATCGAGTCGTCTGTCAGGATTTCTGCCTTAATGATTCCTGCTGTTGTTTCAAATTCCATTTTTGAATCGGCTATGGAGTTTCTGAATGCAAACCTGGCAGCACATCTGGCACCGTTGCCACACATTTCAGCTAATGATCCGTCATCGTTATAAAAATTCCATCCGAAATCGGCCTTGTCTGATTTCTCTATGAAAATAAGACCATTAGCGCCAATAGAAAACTTTCTTCTGCATACCTTTCGAGTAAAATCCGGTTGATCCTCAAGAGGAATCACAGAATTTCGGTTGTCAATAATAATGAAATCATTGCCGGACCCACTCATTTTTTCAAAATCGATGGGAAAGGTAATGGCCATATGCACTACTCCTTTTTTCACATTAATTTTCAAGGCGCTAATAGCGTATTGTTGCCTCTCTTGATTTATGGCTTTCATTCGCCGTACTGGCCTGGTCAACGGCTGTGACAGCCCAGTAGTACCGCGTGTCGTCTTTTGCTTGAGAGTCAACAAATATGGTATATGCCGGGTCTACATTGCCAAGGTGTTCGTACGTATCCTTATCCGCATCCCGGCGGTATACCTTATATCCCCCAATATCGGCGGAGCTGCTTTTATCCCAGAAAATTTTCACTCCATTATCGGTCGAGACCGCGGTTACCCCCCCAGGTGAGAGAGGAGGTGTCAGATCCACAGGAGTTGATGAAACTTCTTTACTGATATCCCCGTTTACGAGCTCATTTTCATGAACCATTAAACTCTGGACAGTATAGAAATATTTCTGCCCGTTTCGTACTTGACGATCAGCAAACTTTGTAGCGGCAAGAGGTGATCCTACCTTTTCAAAATCCTTTCCGCCTGCGCTGCGAAAAATCTGATATTTCAGCGGCATCTCTACCGGCTTGCCGTCACGGCGTTTTGTTACAGATTCCCAGTTTAGGGTTATCTCACTGTCTGCCGCTACGGCTGTTACGTTTTCAGGTGCAGCGGCTGGTTCGAACCAGACGAACGAGACAATGTTTGAGTCATTGCTTGACGCCCACCAGCTTGTCCGGGACCGAATTTTGAAAAAATATTTATGTGCGGAACGGAGCAGGGTAAAATCGTAACTGCCAACCTTTTGCACCTGACCATCGACAGACTCCCCGCCCGGCAGGTCAATTGGATTGCCAAATGGAACAGGACAGTTGCCGCAATACCCACTCAAAGGGATCTCCGCCAGAAAGAGTTCAAAAGAGTCAATTTCGGTGAGTGTAGAGCCTTTTATTGTTTTAACCGGATAGGACCAGTTCAGTTTGACACCTTTGTCGATGACAGAGTAGCGTAAATCCTCGATTGTTTGAGGAACAACACTTTCAGGAGGAACCGGTCTATTCTTATAACCACATCCACCCATCAGAAAGAGAGCCGAAACCAGAATGAATAATCCGGCTATCCTTACTCCGTTTAAATTTTTCATCATATAATCCCCAGTTGTTTTTCTGCCTCATCGACTGCTTTTTCTACCCTCAGCAAACCAGTACCACCCGTTGACACTCTACTGTTTACCGAACCGTTGACACTCAGTACTTTAAACACATCTTTATCTATTACTTCTGAAAATTGAGCAAGCTCATCGACACTCAGGTCTTCCAGTTCACAGCCTTTCTCAAGGCAGTAGACAACTACTCTGCCAACTATGCCATGTGCTTCTCGAAAAGGAACATCTTTCAAGACAAGGTAATCCGCAAGGTCTGTTGCGGTAATAAAGCCGGTTTGCGTGGCCGCCTCCATATTATCAGTATTGAAAGTCAGGTTGTCGAGCAGCTCGGCCATAATTGACAAGGAGGAAGAAACTGTATCAACCGCATCAAATACAGGTTCCTTGTCTTCCTGCAGATCCCGGTTGTAGGTGAGGGGCAGCCCTTTTATAAGGACGAGAAGGCTCATCAGGCTACCAACCACTCTACCGCTTTTGCCCCTGATCAACTCCGGGATGTCAGGATTTTTTTTCTGGGGCATTATGGAGGACCCGGTGCAAAATCTGTCCGATATATCAACGAAAGAAAATTCCTGACTGGACCAGAGCACCAGCTCTTCTGAAAGCCTGGAGAGGTGGAGTTGGATCAAAGCACAGTTGCTGGTAAATTCGATTACAAAATCCCGGTCTCCTGAGGTGTCCATCGAGTTTGCGGTCACACCGTCAAAATCAAGTGCTTCTGCCACCTGTTCCCGATTGATTGGAAGACCGGTTCCGGCCATTGCTGCACAGCCCAGCGGAGAGAGGTTCATCCGTTTGCGGCAGTCTTTCATACGGGATTGATCTCTATTAAACATCTCGTAATAGGCCAGCATATGATGGGCAATCTGTACAGGCTGAGCTCTCTGGAGATGTGTGTAGCCCGGCATGACATGGCCAAGGTAGGTCCTGGCCAGTCTGACAAAGGCGGTGTTTATTCCATCAAGTAAGTCGCTGATAAGAGAGCATTGATCTCGCAGGTACATCTTGAAATCAAGCGCTATCTGATCATTTCTGCTGCGTGCGCTATGCAGTTTGGCGCCCGCAGGACCGATACGATCCAAAAGAGCCTTTTCGATATTCATGTGAATATCTTCGAGCTCCGGCTTGAATTCAAAGGTTCCTGCTTCTATTTCCGCACCAATTTCAGTGAGTCCTGCCAGTATCGCTGCCAGGTCATCGGAGGAGAGAATACCCTGGTCTGCAAGCATGGTCGCGTGGGCTTTGCTGCCGGCGATATCATATTTATAGAGCCTAGAATCGTAGTGAATAGAGGCCGTAAAGGCCTCCACCGAAGCGGCTGTTTTCTCACTGAAACGGCCGCCCCAGAGTTTTTTCGATTCACTTTTTTTCTTATCAGTCATAATAACTTGCGATCCTTCCATCCTGTCCGCTTTTTTGCAGTGCATTGATTTTCAGCCGTAGGCCATTGAGGCGGATAAATCCTGTCGCATCTGACTGATCGTAGACATCGTCTTCTTCAAAGGTGGCGAAGTTTTCCTGATAGAGCGAATGGTTTGATTTTCGCCCGACGGTAATGCAATTGCCCTTATAGAGTTTCATCCTTACAACGCCGCTGACAGTCTTCTGGCACTCATCCATTGTTTTTTGCAGCAGTTCCCGCTCAGGGGAAAACCAGAAACCGTTATAGATTAATTCTGCATAACGTTGAATCAGGGAATCACGAATACGCAGGACCTCACGGTCCATGGTGATTGTCTCCAGAGCCATGTGGGCCTCGCGAAGAAGTGTTCCGCCGGGGGTTTCGTAAACACCTCTGGATTTCATGCCAACAAATCGGTTTTCCACCAGATCAAGGCGTCCAATAGCATTGGCTCCGGCAAGTTCGTTGAGCTTTAGAAAAAGTGGCAATGGTGCCATTTTTTTACCATCAAGAGAAACAGGGTCACCATCCTTGAACTCAATTTCAAGGTATGTAGGCTTGTCAGGAGCCTTTTCAGGTGAAATCGTCAACTGATACATATTCTCGTCCGGCTCTGTCCATGGGTCTTCAAGGATGCCGCCTTCAAAGCTGATGTGCAGTAAATTTTCGTCAGAACTGTACGGCTTTTCTTTGGTTACCGGAATCGGAATATCATGTTTTTTGGCAAACTCGACCAGTTTCTGCCTTGAATTGAGGTCCCAGGTTCTCCATGGGGCAATTATGTTCAATGAAGGGTCTATGCCGATGTAGGCCAGCTCAAAGCGAACCTGGTCGTTTCCTTTGCCCGTTGAACCATGACTTACAGCGTCGGCGCCTTCTTCTTTGGCAATTCTGACCTGCTCTTTTGCGATGAGCGGTCTTGCCAGCGAGGTTCCCAGCAGGTATGAACCCTCATAAATTGCATTGGCCCTAAATGCAGGGAAGATATAATCTTCGACAAATTCTTCCTGCAGGTTAGAAATGATGACCTTGTCTGCACCCGTTGCCAGTCCTTTTTTGCGGATTGCCTCCCAGTCTTCTTTCTGCCCGATATCTGCAGAATAGGCGATTACGGAGCATTTATACTCTTCTGCCAGCCACTTCAAAATTACTGATGTATCCAACCCGCCGGAATAGGCAAGGACGATTTTTTTTACACTCATGCAAGACCCTCTAAATAAATTATTTTATATCCAGCGACATAGTTTAGTACCTTACTCAAGAAACACTGCAATAAAAAACAAGAAACTGAGTAATGTATTTTGAAATTATGTGGTTCGAAGTACCACCATGGCACTTATACCCTTTAAGCTGGTAATGAAAATGGTGCTGGTTATTTACTGTTTACCGGTGTCAGATAATAAAACTCTCGAGAACGGCTCGGTGGATATGTGTTGAGTTTTCCACCTGGTCAAAGGCCGCACACTGATTCGATTCGAAAACTTTGTCTGTTATCTCCACATCCCTGTAAGCGGGAAGACAGTGAAGTACAATACAGTCCGTCTGGGCTTTGTCCAATAATGCCGAGTTAAGCCGGTATGGTAAAAAACTGGCTGATCTTTCGTTATTAACCTTTTCACGATCCATAAATGGTGAGACGTTTACAATAATAACATCGGCTGAACATACGGCTTCTTCAGGATCTCTTACCAGGGTTATCTTTCTTGCGGCCTCGCTGCGGCTGACGGCAAGAATTTCAGCATCCGGGTCATATCCTTCGGGGCAGGCCAGAGTGAGACTGAAATCGATCCTGGCTGCTGCCTGAATCCAGGAATTCGCCATGTTGTTGCCGTCTCCTATCCAGCTGACATGTAAATTTTCGATAGATCCTTTTCTCTCGGTAACGGTCATCATATCACCGAGAATCTGACAGGGGTGGTGGATGCCTGTCTGTGCATTTATGACCGGTACCGAGGAATGAACCACTAACTCATCGACAATATCTTGTCTGAAAGTTCTTACCACCATGCCATCAACATATCTGCACATGACCCTGGACATATTCTTCAGAGAATCTGATCCTGTCAGGGATATGTCCAGAGGCGACAGAAAAATAACTTGTCCCCCCAGTCCGTAGATTGCAGATTCAAAGGAAATACGAGTCTCGGGGGACGGTTCTTCAAAAAACAGCCCTATTGTTTTCCCAGCCAGCGGCTGGTGAATTATTCCCTTTATCTTCTTTTTTTTCAGCTCTATCGCCCTTTCTATCAAGCAAACGAGCTCAATCTTTGTAAATTCCTGCAATGACCTGAAATGGACTGGCACAATTCTTACCTGTAAACAAAGGAGAAAGACACTATCATTACATAAAAAAGCACTGATTTGCAAAACATTTTCAAGCTCTGCAGGCCCGTTTCCGCTTTTATATCCGCAGGGTTCGACTCAATATTCAGCCAGAACTTCGTTCAAGGCAGAGATGAGAGAATCGATTTCTTCTCGAGTTACAATAAGGGGAGGTACAAATCGCAGGACGAGATTGCCGGCAAAATTCATCAGAAATCCCTTTTCAAACATCCTGTTGACTATATCCGCGCCGACAGCAATTCCTTTTTCAGTCAGTACGGCACCTAGAATCAGACCAAGTCCCCTGACCCCCGATAACATGTCCGGGTAGCGTTCAGCCAGCTTTTGCAGCTCCCCTGTGAAATATTTCCCTTGTGACCTGACATTTTCCAGAAAACCATCCTCAAGCATCACGTCCAGTGTAGCTACTGCCGCAGCGGATGCAACAGGGTTGCCACCAAAGGTAGAGCCATGTGTGCCGGGACCAAAGGACGCGGCGATCTCATTGGTGGTCAGCATTACCCCGATTGGTAAACCATTGGCAAGTGCCTTGGCTAACGTCATAATGTCTGGGACAATTCCGAATTGTTCGTAGGCAAAAAGTGTCCCCGTTCGCCCCAGACCGGTCTGTATTTCATCAAAAATCAGCAGTAGACCGTTTCTGTCACAGAGGTCTCGGATCCCCTGCAGGTACTCTTGAGGCAGGGGTTTTACTCCGCCTTCTCCCTGCAGAGGTTCACATAATATGGCACAGCTCCTGTCGCTCACCATTTTCTCTAAAGCCTGCAGGTCTCCAAAAGGTGCGTGAAGGAATCCCTGAGGAATTGGCTCGAATCCCTTATGGAACTTGGGTTGTCCGGTTGCGGCAACAGTGGCCATGGTTCGCCCGTGAAAAGAATTCATAAGGCTGATAATTTCATATTTCCCTTCATCTGCGTGAATACGCGAAAGCTTGATCGCAGCCTCATTTGCTTCGGCGCCGCTGTTGCCCATGAATATTTTCTCTGCAAAGGAGTTTTCTATCAGGATCTCCGCAAGCCTGGTCATCGGTTCTGTATAGTAAAGGTTGGATACGTGAACCAGTTCATCTGCCTGAAGCTGTATGGCTTTGGTCACCTTCGGATGACAATGGCCAAGACCGCAGACGGCAATTCCGGAGAGGAAATCAAGGTAGTTCCTGCCCTCACTGTCTGTGAGGATGCAGCCGGCGCCTTTTACCATGGCGGCAGGATATCTGGCATATGTCCCAATAAAACAAGCGTCCGCTCTCTCTTTAATCGTCATATTTTCAGTATTCATTAAAATATCTCCGTACCAACACCTTCTGGTGTAAACATTTCAAGTAGAATTGCATGCTCTACCCGACCGTCGACGATATAGGTCTTGGCCACCCCCTGCTGCAGGGCATCTTCACAGCAACGAACTTTGGGGATCATTCCTCCCGCCACCGTACCGTCGTCAATTAATTCCTCGATATCGAGGCGGGAAAGTGTTGTGATAAGTTGTCCATCTTTATCATTTACCCCTGGAACATCGGTGAGTAGAATAAGTTTTTCTGCAGACAGTTTTCCTGCTATGGCTCCCGCAACGAGGTCTGCATTAATATTAAAAGCTCGCCCGTCATCTCCAACACCTACCGGGGCGATTACCGGGATGAAGTCATTTTGACTGAGGCTCTCAAGGACACCTGGATTAATATGTGTCACTTCGCCTACCTGGCCAAGGTCGATAAGTTCAGGAGGTGCATCCCCAGTCTTTTCGTCTCTGTTTTTGCTGCTCATTTTTAACTTCCGGGCACAGACCAGATCACCGTCGCGCCCGGAAAGGCCAACAGCCTTGCCGCCGCAGTGGTTGATTAAACCGACGATCTCTTTATTTACTTTGCCCACCAGGACCATTTCAACAACGTCCATAGTTTCCCCGTCAGTAACGCGCATTCCTTGGACGTAGTTGGGTTTGATGTCAAGACGGTCTAGAAGACGGTTAATCTGAGGTCCTCCTCCGTGGACTATGACCGGATTGATTCCCACCTGTTTGAGTAAAATAATATCGAGGGCAAATTGTTTTTTCAGATGTTCGTCTACCATGGCGTGACCGCCGTATTTAATTACGATGGTTTTATGCCTGAACTTCTGCATATATGGTAGCGAGTCAATCAACACCTCTGCTTTTTGAATACTTTCTTTTACATTTTTTACCATATATCCTCTTTTTTCAAAAATTCTATGTCAGGGGAAGAGCATGCGTGCTGGTGAAAGGTGTTGCAAAGAATGTAACAAAAATCAATAAAAACAATTGATTAAAGCATAAAAGCCACTATAATGGAGGGTGTCCCTACAAAAAGACTCCCAAAACCAAAATAGAGGCTTCCATGCATCATA
>Ga0307988_1001178_pt1 | contig 15411 bp, 18 predicted proteins | sample EllFjometagen183_FD_203166 | JGI IMG/M metagenome (GOLD analysis project Ga0307988, IMG submission 203166) | Marine microbial communities from Ellis Fjord, Antarctic Ocean - #183 | ecosystem: Environmental > Aquatic > Marine > Unclassified | place: Southern Ocean | collected 2014-10-08 | reverse complement strand
ATGAGTTTTAAAACAGAGGTGGCCCGGTCATCAATGGATATGGTGGGGCTTTTTTCAATGGTTTTCTGGGTTGATTTTGCCTGGGCTTCAATCTGTTTTAAAGGGGAAGATGTTTCATCTTTTACTTTGACAATAACCCAGTGGGTTGCACCGGCTTCTGTTTTGATTTTTTGTAATTTGGTTGTAACTTCATCTTTCATTGTTACAGTCGATTCAACAGGCACCATGGCTTTTTCCTGCCATTGTGTCCAGATACCATCAATTACAGCGGTTTTTGTTTTCCAGGAAGCAATCATTTTTTGACTGGAGACCTCTTCTGCCTGAGCTATTCTTCCCAAAGACTGAATTTGCTTTGTTTCGCTTTCTATTAACTTTTTTGAAACCACGTCCTGCCAGACTACTTTGTCTTGCGGCTCATCCACGGCAAACCCTTTTTGAAATTCCCTTGATAATTCTCTGACTTTACCTGCCAGGTCTTGTGCTGTCTGACCAAAGGCTGAGAACTTGGTTTTGGCGTTTTCTGCTTTCGTGGCGGCAATAGCTGACCCCACACCCAGTCTGTCCAGAGAGTCCCGCATTTCTGCCAACACCGGAAAGGTTTCCCGATATCCTTTTATAGCTACTTTAATAGCCCAGTATGGATTCGCTGTGGCGGTAATTAATGCGACCACATTCACAGCCACCGTTCCCAGGGCGGCAAGGGCTTGGGTGGTAAGACTGACTGCCTGCACAATAGTATAAAAAACCCTTGGAATACTTCCAATGGCCTCAATTATTTTAGCGGCCATATTTACAGCGTAAACACCAACACTTGTGACCATTTCCTGCAGTTTGCCGCTGTTGGCTTTAAGACTGGTGTTTAAATTTTTAAAAAAAACTTCTGCATTTTTTGCCGCTGAAATAAAAAAATCATTTTTGGTCACGGCCTGCCCCAGGGTTTCTTTTAAGTCGCCAAGGGCATTTTTTGCTGCAGTCACAGCACCACCGAAAATATCTCTCGCGGCTGCGGCAGCGCCGCCAAACTGACTTTCAAGTTCTTTTAAGATTATACCCTGAGCGCCGGCGGCATCGCCTGTTTTCCACATTGCTTTAATCATTGTTTTTTGAGATTCCGTGAACTGAACACCGGCCCGGGTCATGGCTGACAGGTTGGCCACGGGATCATTTAATGCTTTGCCGATCATGATAATAGATGATTTTAAATCTGTTCCCATAACATGGCTCATATCAAGGGCCGCCTTTGTTGCCAGTTCAAATTGTGTTCCTTTGATCTGCTTAAAGGTTGCCATAATGGCCATACCATTAAGGATTACCTCATCACCCACCGTTGTCACATTCTGCATGGACGATGCCATTTTTTTAAGTTGTTCTATGCTATACCCGGCGGCGTGACCCGTTGATTTCAAGACAGATTCAAGCTTTCTTTCCGCCGCTTCCTGCACATTAGCAAGATTGATAAAATCTGAAATAAGCCTTTGTATTCCCCAAGCGGCCAGAGCGCCGATAGCAAAAGTTTTAAGGTTTAACAATGCTCCGCTGACCATTTTTATTGCACCGCCCAGGCCCTTCGTAAATCTGGCAGAAAGTTTTTGCACGTATCCGATTGAGCGACTGGACATTTGTTTGACACTGCTGACTGTTTTGTCTGTGAACCGCTTGACAACCACGCTGCCCTTGTCGTTTACTTCAAGGGCTATTGCAATTGATGTCATGGTTTTTGCTCCTATTTTAGTTTATGCCGGAAGATCCCATTTTTCAATCTTTGTGCCTTTAAGCATAAGGGGCAGGGGCTTGGATTCCTGAGCCGTATTTTCGTTGTCATCAATATCATCTGTCTCTATCTGCTGATATTTAATTTCCGGGACAGTCAGTTCAGCCACCTGCCAGAAATGATCTTTTTTCGGATCCAGAGAATAAGTTTTGTCTTTGTCCAGCCAGATCCGGACATGCTTGCCTGTATATGGTGTCAAGTCGATAGTTTTCTGACTGACCTTGCCCAGGGCGGCACATTTAAAACCCGGGATCATGATACTGGATTCATTTATTGTGATTCGTGGTTTCATTATTTTTTTTCTCCTTTTTTAGGCATGGGGGATGATGACATAATCAAAATTGCCCGTGGCAGATCCACTGTTATACACAACGACCGTATTGGCTGACTTGGAAAACCAGATCTCCCCCAAAAAACCTGCCGGATCGGCAACCGGGTTCACAACAACCTGATAGTCCGTGTGCCCGTAATTATGGGTTATAGTCCGGCCTGTGGACCCAGCAAAAGCAACCGGCGCCGGAGGTTTCAGATCATCTTCCTGTGTGAGTTTGTTAAGATTTGTCGGGTTGACCGCTGTGGCATCAACCCAGGTTAAATGTGTCATCTTTACCTCCTATTCTTCAGATCTTTGTTGATTTTTAAACTCATTGATAATGCCCTCTATACTGGATAATTTCTGCAATAATTCTTCACCCTCAATTTTTGTTAGCTTTATGTCTGACAGGGAAAAAACCAGGTCGGATCCAAAAGCTTTGATGTTGTGCCAGATATCCAGGGCCTCCTGGTTTCTTGGAAGCAGGTCCACCGAACTTATGGGGCAGTTTCCTTTTTCTTCGCATGGCGGATCTCTGTCATCCTCTTCATAATTTGATCTGCATTCCTGACACGACGTCTTGTGGGTGAACTGCCAGGCCAGGAATGCTCTTAGTTTTTTTCCTGATCCTCGCCGTCAGACATGCCGGGATTTGCGCCGCCTGACAACTCCAAAATATCTGTCAATGTGTCTTCGGGCAGGGCCATGATAAGGTCTTGATCAAAGACAATATCTTTTTTTGCCTGCTGAATATTTTCCCAGCCGATAATAACATAATCCAGCACACTGCCTGTCACCGCGTTCCAGTCAGTCTTGCCACGCTTAGTATGTCTTTTTACAATGGTGCCGCGTTTCAAGGTGGAAATGCGTCGATAAAATATCTTTGAGTCTTCAGCTTCATAGATCAACTTTTCTTCAGTCTGAATAATCTGAATGGCCATGTTTTTTTCCTTTCAATTAAATTTAAATTAATGGGTTTGTAACCAGTTCATTTTGTATCTGTATCAATAATTCTTTACTGGCCTGGGTCGGAAATCCCGACGGCACCGCTGCCGGTAATTCACAGGTAAATGCATGGGTCACCGTCAACATGCCCGGACCAGCCACGGGAGCATCAACCTTGTCAAACTTAAACGTCGGCAGCCAGATCCAGAATGTGTTGTAATATCCGGTTGCCCCAATCTGGGCGCCGGTAAGTTTGAGCATTGCCATTTGAGCGGCCTGGTCATCCAGGTGATCCAAAAAAGTGTCATTTTCATATCTTGGAAAAGTAAAAGAACCCGTTACAAGCCGTTTGCTATCCCGCTTCGGTTCGGCAATATAAAGTCCGGACAAGCTGTCTTTTTCAATCTTGAGATTATTTTCAAGTTTGATCTCAAACTCGGATATGCCAACCGCGTCGACGCTGGACAAGGAAACTGAAGCTGAATAATCATCAATCCACAACACCGCGTCCTGGAACAGGATGGACATAAAGTCATCGTCCGGTATTGACCAGGCAGCCGATGACGTATTGACGGCAGATGCTCGATCCAGTTTATAAGGGACCAGGCCCAGCTCAATGCGGATACCCTTGGAATCTCCCTTGATCGTGATGATATCGACCATGGTGGAAATGTATTCCCAGATGGAAACTGTCTTGTCGGTGCATAATGTTCCACGCCGCACCTTATTATCACCGGCAAGGTAGCCGGATCCTGCCAGGATGCCATCCCCTGCAGCCCAGGATTCTGTCTGCATGTTTTCCGACAGCTCAAAGGTGTGTTTATACACACCGGCGGCAATGGTGGCCGGGGATGCCGTGTAATTTGAGAACCCCAGGGCGGAACAGATGATGGCCTCAATTCCGCGATATACAGCCTCAATGGTGATGCCGCCTGCCACAAGCCTGCTTAAAACATCGCTGGAGCCGTGGCCGGCCTTATACCGCACCACATTGTCCAGTTGTTTTTCAATTTCCGGAGTCAGGCTTTCAGATATCAGGGGCGCCTGGTGATCAGCACCGCATTCAATGGGTACGCCATAAGCGCCCTGTTTATCCTCTTTGCGCCAGGCCGTCTTGGATTTGTATCCAGCTGCAATCGACATAATGAAACCTCCTTGGATTTTAGATTATGCCAGCGGAGATGCGCTGCGGCCATTGGTCACATCAATTTCCATTTCATCGGTCACAGTAAAGCTGGTGGATACAGATCCGGGATCTCTATGACAGGTACATTGGATATCCTGTTCAATCAATCCAGCGCCGCCGATGGGTGCGTCCGCCTTGTCAATTTTCAGATCCGGCAGATGGATATCAAACATATAATTGCCGGAAGTAAATTTCAGGTACGCATGCAGGGCTGTGTCAGCATCCCGCCAGTCAAGATATGTGTCAGCTTCATACCGGGGCACCTTAAACGAAAACTTGACCTCACGCATGCCGTTCCGCTGGGGTTCAATGATCGTCTGGGCACGGTTGTCAAACTGATCAAGGATAAGAGCATTGACCAGATTTAATTCAAAAGACCCGATCCCTTTTTCAGTTTCTCCGGACAAAATATCTGTCTGGGCTGCAATCTTGAATTCCAGATCAGAAAACATGACCTTACCTGCAGCATCTTCCGTGTCCAGGGCAGTGAGAACACCGGACGTGTTAAGAGCTGAAGCAAGATCCAGAACCTTGGCAACGCCACCCACCTCAAAATCCAGGGGTTTGTTGGCTTCGCCTGCGATTTTCATGGTGTCAATTTTACACCCGGCATATTCCCAGACGCTCACGTTCTTATAGACTGCAGAACAAAATGAATAACTCAGGTTTTCTGCCAAAGAATAAGTATTGTCGTATAGTGCCGCGTTTGCGACCGGCGTGCCTGCAGAGCCTAATGCAATGGCAATCAACAGGTCCAGGTCCTCATAGGTCAGTTTACAGGGAATGGAAAAAGGATGAGACTTGTTCCCGGCAATGCTGGTTCCAATTCCGGCCTTGCCCCGCAACACGGCGTCCATGTGTTTTTCAATCTCATTGCCAAATGACTCACTCACAAACGGTATGGCCTCGGTAACTTCCAGGGCCGTACCATAAGCCGCTTCCTTTTTAACGCCCAGTATTCCTTCAAATCCTTTGCCTAATGACATTTGTTTTCTCCTTATTTAGGGTCTTGTTTCTGTTTTTTGATATTCATAAGATATAATTTTGCGCTGCAAAACCAGATCTGAGTTTTCATATCCAATGGTTTCAGAATCGGTTTCAATCTCTCCTGGGAAGGCCATTTCCATACCGGTGATTGAAAGCAAATTTTCATTTAATGATGTATGCAGGGCGTCTGCAATTTCAATAACGCCGTATATTCTCGGGTCTGCCTGGCCCATCACGGACACGTCCCCGGCTTCCAATAATTGAAAAATGGCAATTAAAACCGTATAGTGGACCTCCCATTTTATATTGGTGTGGACAATGCGCCTGATCTCACCGTCTTTAAGGGTCAAGGCTGGAAAATTCAAAGTGACCGGGATGATATCCAGATCCGGCGTGATAACGATATTGGCATCCTCGATAAAGCTTATATCCGTGTCAGATCTCAATTGTGTTTTGACTGCTGTCAATAATTCCTTCAAATTCTTTTCCCATCCATTTTTTTATGAAAATTATCAGACATCCGTGATAAAGATCTCTGGTTCCATTTTTCCCAGAAAGGATCTATCACTGGCCTGGCCGGGGTTTTAAATATGTTCGTGCCTTTTTTTAAAAAAAAGTGACGCCGCAACTTTGACCGCTTGCCCAGCTCGCCCCCGCGCCTGGCTATGCTTTTTTTCCTGTATTTGTCAATCCGGCTGCTAAAGCCTTCCTGCTGGATCATGAAAATCCGTTTCCAGGATTTTGACATTTTTTCCTTTCGGGTGTCCACCAGACCCACTTGAACAGATCCGGTATTCCCTTTTTGTTCATAATTGTACCGGATGGGAATAATTTTGCCCGGTAATCTTCCGCCCCTGCCACCAATACCAGTAAACGGTTTTCTGGAAGTAAACCGCCATTTGCCGGTTTTGGCACTATACCCCTGGCGTGCAATAGTTGATAACCCGGGATAAGACTTGCCTCCAGGTGCGCCCTGGCGGATCTCTCTTTTTAACTGGCCGGACAACAAAAAGCCTTCCCTTTTCATAGCAGTTGTCATGGATTTTTTGATCAGCTTGGATTTTTCTTCCCCAAACTTTTCAAGGGACTTGCCCAGTTTAAAAGTCATGGCAAACATAAAGTTACACCCGCCTTGTGCCAGACCGGCTGATTTTTAATTTCAAAACCCCATGCACAATGCCCAAAGATTCCAGCAGGTACCAGGTGTTCCCGGCAATGACAAAAGTATCACCACGGCCCGGATCCACCTGGCTCGACCTGACAAGGATAATCAATTCATCACCCGGGGCCGCATCGGACATAATGCCGGGATCCTGATCATCCCGGCTTATGGTTATACTTGTGGCATCGCCGCCGTCCGGCGTATAGGTTGCGGCCTCGGCAAATTCATCCTCATTAAAAAAACCTGTCAAATCAGATGTTATTTGATCGGCAAGGGTGGTCATTATTTAGCGGCCTTTTTATCGGCTGCAGCTTTTTCCTTGGCCTCTTTTTCAGCCAGGCGTTTTTCAACTTCCGCATCGATCTCCGCCTGTTTTTCATCGGCCGCAATTTTGTCCACAAGTTTCTGGGACCTGGGTGTCAGTTCCACTTTTGACAATGTCACTTTGTCCGGATTTTCAAGGCCGATTATTTCCCCTGATTTGAACTGGACCGGGGCCAAAATTTCGTAAACCCTTTTTTGTTTTTTAACCGGTTTTATTGACCCCACCGGCAGCCGCCGGGCCGCCTGTTTTTCAGACAAACCCACCCGGCCGGTAAACAATTCAAGGATGGCTGTTGTAATATATTCAAACATAAACCTGTCTCCTATTAGGTGTGAAAATTATTCCAGGATCTTTAAGGCCATGGAATAATTTTTGATATGCATAGTAACAATTAGGATAATAAAAATTATTCCATGGTCACAAGACAGGACCCCTGCCAACGTCCCAGGCCAGCGCCGCGACTGGAATCAATGCCGTACTGGTGGGCATTGTTATCAAATTCATACTCTGATCCCTCGCCTTTGACCTTCAAATCCACGTCTGTTTCTTCCTGACGGATCAAAGGTTTGACATCACTGTCTGCCCTGAACACGGCAAAAGAACTGGTCCAGGATGACAACCTGGCATTGGGCACAATTTCAATAGACAGGCCCTGTTGTTTTAAACCTTCCAGGGCTGTCTGGCTGGCAGATACCTGTTGTGGAGTTGCTGCAGCATTGACCGCCATGGGCCACAGGGACATGGGCGTCATGACAATAAATTTTAAAGCGTCCTCGTTCATGGGTTCGCCCTGGTCATCCTTAAATCCGACAATGGCAGTAATGGCCTGCATGATACAAAGCTGCATTTCTTCCACACTGGGCACGGTTATTGATCCGGCGTTTTCTGCAGGCAAAACTGAAATATCAATAAGCAGGTCATTTGACTGGGTCCCAGAAGCACCTTCGCTGTGATCCGTGTCAAAGAAAAACTGGCCGTCATAACATACGGTTGACGGACCGGACAAAATAAGAGTTGACAGCAAAGATGCCCAGTGAGAATTTGACCGGCTGGCAAGCTCGTTGATCCGGGTCATGACCTGGCCGGTTTTGTCCCGTCTTAATTCAGACACCAGAAATTTAATGGTGGCCTCATACAGGATATTCCTGATTGTCAGATAATTTTCTTTAAACTCCTTGACATTTCTGCCCCCGATCCATTGACGCATGACCGGGCTTGTTCCGATCCAGGGATATGTTTCACTGGACTGGTCTGATCCAAAAATGTTTGAAATGGCATTTACCCAGCCCATTCCACTCAATGCCGCAAGTTTCATAAAATACCAGCCGATGACCTGGCGTTCTGTGATTTTTTTTCCCATGTTGCCCTCTCTCAATTTAATATTAAAAATTTATCTTACTTTTTTGCTTAACTATCCCGGGGTCTTATCCCTCGGTTGCCCAGGTCCCCACAAGTTTTTCAACCATGGGACCGTCTGCATGACCCAATCTCAAAACAACATGGTCACCCCTGCAGGCTGTTGCCTTGGTATTAATCAGATCCTTATTATCAGCCCCGGCAATATCCGGACCCATGATCTTGTCATTGGCATTGGGAGATACATTCCCAGCCACCGTGCCATAGGCACCCATATTGACAATGGCACACTTGATGGCCACGGCCGTTGCCGGCAATGTGATGGTTTTGGCATCCACGGTAACAAAAAAAGCTTTTCCCGTGTCCTGGACATCCAGGGTTTTATCGTCTGCCACGGTTTCGCAGGCATAACCCGCCCAGGGATCCACAAAATTGTCCACATCAAACTCAACAATCATGTATCCAGATTCAACATACCGCCTGGAAAAACCGATAAAAACACCACCCACGGGATTAAAAGAGAAGGCATTGTCATCTGAGGCATAGACCGGCAGGTCTGTGTCTGTGATAACAGCCCCGGAAACCGCCAGTTTAAGCGCGCCTTTTTTCATGAACCGCACGTTTAATGCTGCAGCCGCGCCCAGGGAATTGTCTATTTTTTCTTCACAGAATCCCTTGAAAATATCTACACTTGTCAAAGGTCTTGCGTGACCGGACGCCAGCACCTGGCCGACAACCGCCCCATGGTAAATAATGTCTGCCGCAATAACGGGCAGTTCGTTAATGTCACCCAGTTCCTGATCCCTGGGTGTGTCTGCTGCTAAAGTTGTCATACTTAAATCTCCTGCTTTAAAATTTAAAAAAAATATTTACCGGTTACCGGGTCAGGTCCTTATTTTTTCAGGACCCTCACCCTGCCATCGGCCATGCCTTTTCGATAGGCAAAATATGCGTCAAAACTTCCAAACTCGTCCTGGATAGCTGCATCGGCCTCAAACTCCGCTTTACAGACATCCTCTGTGGCCGGCCCATCTGTCTTGACCTTTTTGATTGGATCAATCGGCAACACCTGGGCCACCGGGTCCACACCGTCAGCATTCAGGTTTTGAAGATTGACAATCCGGACCTGTTTTTCTGCCGCCACAATAGCCAGGGCAGCATCACCCCCGCTGGTTGTGCCGTCATACATCAATTTGTCAATCAGGGTTTCATGACCCGGCATGGCACATCCGGCCACGGCCTGGATCCGTTCTCTTTCAGCCTCGGCACCGGCATTGACATGTTCATCCTTTGCCGCCGTTGCCCCCTCGGCCATCAATACTTTGACAATGTCCGGATGTTTTTCTTTGATTAATTTCAAGGTAATTTCCATGTTTTTCTCCTTTGTCCCGGCCGGATCCCCCGGCGGGTCTGTTTGTTGTTGTTTATTCCGGGCCAGCTCTTTTAAGCTTGCCGGGACATTTTTATAATTAGACAATTGATTAACAATTTTTTGAAAATTCTGGGCATCGGACAATCCCGTCACCTGATCAGCAAAACCCAGGGTCACGGCCTCTTTTGCGGTCAGCCAGGTTTCATCATCCATAAGCGCGGCAATTTTTTCTTCCACAAGCCCGGTTTTTTCCTTGTAGACACCCACAAGGCTGGATTTGATCTTGTCTAAAATTTCAGCCATTTTTTTCATGACAGACGCTTCACCCCAGGCGCCGCCGGATGGATTGTGAATCATCATAAAAGCATTTTCAGGCATTTCAACACGGCCGGCCATGGCAATGACGGACGCAATACTGGCAGCCAAAGAATCAATGATCACGGTTATATTTGCCGCGTGATTTTTCAGGGCATTGTAAATGGCAAGCCCGGCAAAAACAGATCCGCCGTCTGAATAGATCCGGACGATGATATTTTTAACTTCAAGCGCCCTTAAATCCTCCACAATATCCTTGGCGTCCATTTCGTCCCAGTAATCGCCGATAATGCCGTAAAGCAATAATTCCGCTGTGTCATTTCCTGCCTGGTTATTAATTTTATAATTATTTATTTTTTTCATTGAGCCGGTTCCTTTTTAATGGGTTCTTCAATCAGGCCATCCGCTATCTGTTTCTTTTTTTCCTTGACCTGCTGGCCATGGTTTTGTTCCCAGTCCCCGCCGTTATAAGCCGCCGTTTCCTGTTCAAGTGTTGTTAATTTTATTTTTATCCGTTCCCCGGCTGCCTTGACTTCCGCCAGTTCATTGATCAGGCCCTTGGATGGTCCCACAAAATTGACCCCAAGATATGCGGCCCGGATCCCTGGATCAGCAAAAAAACCAGGGGCAACAATGCGGCCTGTAGCCACGGCCTCCCACAAAAAAACCTCATAAACCGGTTTTAAAACATTGTCTGACAACAACATCCTTTCTGTTAAAACATATTTCCACAATTCCAGGATGGCAGCCCGTGCCGCCGAATAACTGGCCGTAAAATGTTTAATCAAGATTTCAAAAGGAATTTCAAGTGCAGCACCTGCCTGGCGTAAATTAGCCATGACAAACGGGTCAAAATTGGCATTGGGTCGGCCCGGGTTTGAATCGTGGATTTTTTCCCCATTGCCCAGTTCAACAATCATTCCGCTGCCCATCTTATAATCTTTATCTGTTGATTTTTGCCCGGTTTCCCCTTCTGCATTGGAATAATTGAAACCGGATCCTGTCCCGCCCGGACCTGCCTCTGATTCAATAAAAATTGTGAACATTCCGGAAATAACCGCCGCCATAATCTCGGCCTCGGTATATCGCCCCAGCTGTTTAAAAAGTTCAATCACAGGTGCCAGGTCCGGCACACCCCGGGACTGTCCCGGCCGTGTAGGATTAAAGAAATGAATGACATTGGGCAGACCTGTTTTGACACCATAGGCTTTTCTTTTGTGCCATTCTTTATCCTTGGAATGGCCCAGGCCGCCGGGATGATTTTTCAATATATGGTACTCCACAGGTGCCCCGTCATCATCCTTTTTGATACCGCCGGCCAGCTTTGCCGTGTCGGCCACATCATCTTTATTGCAGACCCGGTCCGCCTCCACGATTTGCAATTTCAAAGAATAGGCATTGCCATGGCGTTTTTTCCTGGGCAAAAGGATAAAGCTGTCCCCGTTTTCCTTTTGCTGCTGATACACCATCCGGATCAAACCGGTTCCGGTCAGGGTTCTTGTGATATCGCAGTCCTTGGAATTAAAAAAAAGTTTCCATTCTCTCTGGGCCTGGGCCTCCCAGGCGTCTGCCTGTTCTTCGGATAAATTTAAAACCGCCCGGTCGATCCTTGCCTGCAGTCTTAAACCGGTCCCCACAACATTGGTGACCTTGGTTTTAATGGCACCGGCAGCCAAAGGATTGTTGCGGACCAGATCCCGGGAACGGTCCCGCAATGTGGGCAGATCATCCAGAATATCTGAATCGGCGTCCTGGGTCATCGTCACCCATTGTTTAAGACTTCGCTTTACCTTGCTGGCCCCGTCATAGGCGTTTAACATTTCAATAGCAACGCGGGCCTTTAAACGCCGGACCGCACGTTCTGGCGAAAAAACCCCAATGACTTTATCTATAAAATTTTGTTTGTTTTCCGGTTCTTTTTTTAGCATGGGGTGGCCCCCGTGATCCGGATCCCGCCGCCACGGGTAAGTGAAATAACTTCTTTGTTCCAGTATTTAATACTATCCCGGATCTGGGAAAGATCCGCCCGGGTCAATTGTCGTGATCCCATGGAATAAGACTGGCTTGTCATGACGCCATCTTCTGCCGCCATCCAGCCGTCCAGTTTATCCTGGGCCTGTGCTAATGTGAATCCCGCCATAAAAATCAATTCCTTTTACATGTTAAATTCCTTGATTTAAAAGTTTTCTTTTTTTTCAATTTAGAAATGTCAGGATTATAGCCCTGGTTTTTAAACAAAAATGCAAAAGACGTCAAAACAAGGAGTTAATAAGGAGTTAATAGGGTGTTAATAAGGTGTTAAAGTTCTTGACAAAGGGTTTTTGATCCCTAAAAAACAGCCGATCAAGGGATAAAAAAAATGATACCAAAATATCACGATCTGGTCAGCTGCAGCGGGGCTTTTTGATACCAGAATATAGCGCCCAGGGCGCGTGCTGCATAACTTTTTGATACCAATAAAAAAGGCCCCGGGATTAACTCCCAGGGCCTTGAATAATTTAAAAATTATTTTCTTAAAATTTTTCGATAATCCATGCCTCGATCAGATCAGATCTTTTCTGCCCGGTCCGGCTGCAGATGGCATCCAGCTTGTCACGGGTTTCAGGAGACAATGAAAAGGTGACCGGCTGTTTTTTCTTTAAAGGGTCTTTTTTAGGTGGTCCCAGTTTTTTGCCAGGTCCGGGAAGTCTTGCCCCGCCCCAGTCTGGATTTTTTTTATCCATGATATTTATTCCATCCCGGATCAAATCATATTCGCCGTTTGCCAGTATGTCCTGCAGGTCTGTCCAGGTCACCAGGCGGCCATGGATCCGGATAATATTATTTGACCCTCTATTAATTATAATATCTTCGCTGCCACTTCTTAAAACAGTCTTATCTTTGATCATTTTTTTAAGATCGTCAATACTTGTGACCATTTAATTGTCCCCGTTTTTATATGTATGATTAATCATGAATAAAATATTATACCATTCATCTTGAACAGTCAAACATTATTATCAAGTTTTTTTAAAAAAATACATTATTTTTAAAGGCAGGTTTTGAATAAAATATTAATTTAATCAAGTTCATATGGTGGGTGATCTATATCGTCATCAATACCGCGCTAAAACAGGCCAAAAAACGCCCCTGGTTTAATTATAAAAACTGATGTAAAATATTGCCATAATTAATATTTACTCTGGAATATCATCCACTCTTTTTCTGGTGTAATGTTTAAAAAATTCTTCAATATTTTCTTTATGGGCCAGCCACCGGCCATCCTCTATAAGAACCGGCATTCCCGCCAAAAGATATTTTTTCAATTTCCATTCGCCGGGATCATTTAAAAATGCCCGGATTTCTTTTTTACCATCAAGTATGCCGCACTTATTATCCATCAACACCCCTGCTGATCACCCGCCGGCCTTTTGCCTGGCCCTGGGCCTTAATCATATAAGATAAAGACGGCATCCATTCCGGATCCGCGCACGCTGCCGCAATTTCTTCACAATCCAGCAAATGATCATCCCGCCGCACCTGAACCCATTCCATTTTGCCGGATCTATCTTTTTCTTTTCGTACCGCAAGGATCTGTTGGGCATAATCCTGGCCCGTGTCCGCATTCAACGTCATGGCCTGGGATTGTCCCGGATCACGGTCCAGCCGCCAGTGAAATAAATTTTTCAACTGGTCCACATCCAAAAAATAAAGAACCAGACCACCCTCAATCACACGATTGCCCCGGGCCATTTTATCGATCACCCTGGGGATAACTTTTTTTAGCTGGGGCCTGGATGCCCCCTTGATGGCAAAGGCCACATTCCGGCCGTTTTTACGGACCCATGAATACACTTCCTCAGTCTTGGACCAGTCATCATCCGATGACTTGCCACCGCCGGAATCAATACCCGCCCGCCAAATCCCCATGCTGGCCTCCGGGCCTTTGCCCTCAACCGGATAACGGGTGGAAAAAATAAGGGCGCCCACATCTGCCCAGGTCGTAAAATATCCATACTGGACCAGATGATTTGACAGATCAGGAAACCAGGCCCGCACCACAAACCAGAATCCATATTTTTGAACGTCTACCCCACAGGTCAGGGCCACGGCATCGGCCGGGACCACACCGGCGGGCAGATCGTTCCTGTGTTCCAATATCCCAGCTTCATCCTTTTTGACCACAATATCTTTCCAGGGCAGGGCACAATAGCTGTTTAAAAAATCCTGCAGCTTAACAGGATCATTAAGGCCCAGCAAAAAAGCGCCGGCAATCTCACCAAAGGAAACAAAATAAGATATCCAGGACGGGATATGGAATCCGATGACCGCCGGCCGGAATTTTTCAAGGTAGATGTCCATGGACAACTTGGCAACCGCGTCCTTTTCTTTAGGCCGTGCCATCCATACACCTTTCCGGACAGCCTGGTTTCGCAATTCTTCATCCCATTTACCTTCACAGTGTTCACATTCATACCAGGCCAGGTTCTTGTTTTTAACTTCTTTGGGGTCAGCCTCAGATCCGCCCTCCCATTTGATCCCTTTAAAATCCATTAACTGGATCAGGCCACACAAAGGACAATGGACATAATAATCAAAGATCACATCAGACGCATTAAGTTCCCGCCAAATGTTTCCACTCTCAACTGTAGGCGTGGATATTTTGATAAATTTTGACACCGGCCGGAATGTGGTCAGCCGCTTGTCAATTAATTCAAGCGCCCCGGTTTCTTTTTTCCCAGGATCAAATCCCGCCTTATCAATTTCATCGGCAATGGCGTATTTGATCGGCTTGTTTGCAATGGATGACACAGACCTGGCCCAGCCTAAATAAATCATCATATGGGACAACTTGATCCGGTATGATGACTTGTCCTTCTCCTGACCGGTCAAATAAGATTTCAATCTTGGGGATGCCTGGATCATGGGGATGATCCGGTCCTTGATATTTTCCACCCCTGTCTTTTCGTCCGGATAAATATACAGCACCGGACCTGGCGCCCGGTCTATACGACTGCCCACAAAATTGTGGATGGCCTCGGATCCGCCGGTCTGTGGTGTCTTACATATATTGCCCTCCCGGACATAAGCCAGCGCCAGCGCGTCCATGATCCCGATCAAATAAGGTGTGACATCGTTGTGCCAGATCCCGGGCAAAACCGACATAGTCAAGACCCTGTGTTTTTCAGACCAGTCAGACACCTTGATGGGCTTTCTTTTCCGCAACACCTTTTTTTCCGCCCGGGTAAAAGAAATTTCACCGGAAAGCTGGTCTTTTTCCATGACACTTTCCAGGGTGTCCCACAAGTCAGCAGAACACCACACCGGCCGCGTCAATTCAATCCTGTCTTTATCTTTAAATAATTGGTTCATAATTAAATTCAATGCATCATAAAGTTGAATCTATTTTTTGTTTATTTTTCTTTAACCATGACCATTCACAAATCCAACAAAGCCAGCCGATAGCAAAATTATATCTCATTTCACTATTCATCATATCAAATATAGAACCTACATTCAGGCATGGAATAACTTGAATTAATGTAATCAACCTACCATCCTCAACAGCACTATTATATTTTCTTATTTTAAATCCCATAATTCACCTATATCTTTTATAGTTGGTTGATTCCCCATCCCATTCACAACGGCATCCACCTGCAGAACATATACCCCTCTATGAATACAGACAGGACAAAC
>Ga0307988_1001177_pt1 | contig 15416 bp, 11 predicted proteins | sample EllFjometagen183_FD_203166 | JGI IMG/M metagenome (GOLD analysis project Ga0307988, IMG submission 203166) | Marine microbial communities from Ellis Fjord, Antarctic Ocean - #183 | ecosystem: Environmental > Aquatic > Marine > Unclassified | place: Southern Ocean | collected 2014-10-08 | reverse complement strand
TATCCATTCTTTTCATAGAAACCGGGTGCTTGAAAACTATAGGTGAAAAGGTTTGATCCATAGCAACCTTGCTCTTTTGCTGTTTTTTCCGCCTCAAATAGTAGCTTCTCACCAATTTTATTTTTCCTATTATCTTCTGAAACCCATAGGCTTATTATTTCAAGCCATCCACCACCAAAGATACAATCTATTCCTGCAATCATCAAACCAGATTCGTTAGTCACTTTATAAAGAAAATTTTTAAAAGCATAACCTTTAATTTCATTTTTTCCACTTTTTAAGGTTTTATACACATATTATGATTCTATACCAATTTTGAAAATGGAAAGATATGCCAATTATTACCTTAAATAAGTTGCAAATTCGAGTTAAGTATTATTATCCATGTTGGAAGTATCCAGGGGGCCAGGATTCTCAAAGATACCAAAAATATACTTCATCAAAATTTTGTTGAAAAATACTGTTAGCAGATGCAAAAATCTTTGAGTTTTTACTTATCCAAAATTAGCTTTTATGGAGTACCAGATAAAAATCAGTCTTACTTTACAATAGTAATTTCTCTTGATACAAAATTAATCATACAAAAAAGATATATAATCTCAGCCAGATGATATGCAAGAACTTATCAAATATAGACATGAAACAGTTTACAGGATGGCTTTAATTCTACCAAATGATAGTAAAGATCTTAAACTGAAAAAACTCTTATTTGTAGGTTCTGTTCTTTTTTTGGAAACACCACCTTCCACATTAATTGGAATCATAATTTGGGTTTTTGGAAGTAATTTGATTGGGGGTCTCTTATTTTTCTTTGCGGGGTTGGGTTTAGTAATTGTGTTTTTGATCAACTTAATGCCTCGTTATTACACAATTTTAATGAATTGCGAACTTCTGAACGTTTTACTGATACCATATCTGGCCATGATTTTCAGTGGAGGTATATTGGAAAAACTCAAAAAGAGATAGACCGGAACTGAGATAGCAAATAAAAAAAGCAATAAAAAAAATAAGAGAAACAACCTCGCCTTAAGAGCCCACTTTTGTAAATGAAATCGGTATGAAATTTATCTGGGTAAAATCAGGGAATGTAATGATGGATTTTTAATTAATTTTTGATTATATTGATTTAGATGGATTTTAATCCGGGTTAATACATTGGGGAAAAAAATGAACAAATTAAAATTGATTGAAATAGTTAAAAACAAATGTTCTCTGACTCAAAAGGAATCAACTTTGAAAATAGTTTCTCTTGTGAAAGGGGTAATCCTAAATTGATAGACAGAAAATATCAGCATATTGTGTTTGCATTTTTTATGGCGCTTTTGATGTCTTGCCTTATGTCGTTTGTCATTAGTGTTTTTAATGTTGGTTTTGTAAATAATATTTTTTTTATCTGGCTTAAAGCCTGGTCGCTTTCATTTACTATTGCCTTTCCTGCGGTAGTTATAGTGTCGCCAGCTGTTAGGAAATTGGTGAGCTTAACACTGAAACAAGGAGAAAATTAATGGAATTAGAAATAAGAAAAAATTGTAAGGGCGTTGATTGGAAGACAGTTTCAGAAACATTAAAAAGCGTAGATATGGGATACCATGAACATGATATTCACAAAACGGCATTTGAGGCCAGCCATACAACCATTTTTGTGTACCATTCTGACAAGCTAATCGGATTTGGACGGGCGATATCCGATGGCGTCTATCAAGCTGCCATTTATGATTGTGCTGTAAATCCTGATTATCAGGGAAAAGGGATTGGAAATCGAATAATAAAAAACATAATGCAACAAGTCTCTCATTGCACTGTTATTTTGTATGCATCACCAGGCAAGGAAGGATTCTATCAAAAACAGGGATTTCGGAAGATGAAAACAGGAATGGCTCTATTTAAAAATAGTGAAGTCATGAAAAACCTTGGATTCATTGAGTAACAATCCACTTATGGATACCGACAATTATTTATTTGACACCTGCTGGGCCTGGCTCAAGTATCTCTCAGTAAGTTGTAGAATTTGACTCCTGACAGATAATATCGGGAGTAATAATTTGCTTTTTGATATTATAACCTTATCCTAATCAGAGAGAGTGTTACAGGTGCAGACATAGATCAGATCAGGCACCCTATGAAAGAAATCTATGGGGAGGAGGGATTTGAACTAGGATATGAAGAAACCAAACAAAAAATTGGAGAAGCCGTCATTGTATCATCCCGAACACCTTTGTAATCAATAATAAACGGGGGAAGGCCAATATGAGAATACGAACAACAACCATTGGTGCCTGGCCAAAGCCGACTGATGTCCCAATCCCAGACTGGTTTCAACAGGAGAGTACCACAGATGCCAATCCCACAGAAGCTTTGAATTCATGTGAGCGATGCTTTGATGATGACATCTCAGAACTGTTGGACAAGGTTACCCAGGAGGTTGTGGTGGCGCAAGTAAATGTTGGAATTGATATCCCAACGGACGGAGAAATACGCCGGGAAAACTATATTCACAGCCATTGCCGCCATATGGAGGGAATCAATTTTGATCGTTTGACGAAAAAAGTCATGAGATCGGGCGCCTGGGAAGTCTTTGTTCCGACAATAACCCATTCCATCAGACCTGGAAAACCTTTTTTGGTTAGGGAATGGAAAGTGGCTCAGGCTGTTACCCACTGTCCCGTGAAAATGACATTACCCGGTCCCATGACGATCATGGATTCTGTTGCAGACGAGTTCTATGGGAGTGAGCGTAAATTAGCGCGTGCTTTGACGCAAGCGTTGAACTTCGAGATCATAAGACTGGCTAAAGCGGGTTGTCGATGGATACAAGTGGATGAGCCTGTGTTTGCAAGATATCCGGAATCCGCACTCTCTTTTGGTATCGAAAATCTGGAGCGTTGTTTTAATGGTGTAAACCGGGAAGTCACCAGATGCACCCATATTTGTTGCGGTTATCCGGATAAGGTGGATAGCACGGATTATGTCAAAGCGCCACCTAGTGTCTATTCCCTTCTGGCGCCTGCCTTAGATGAGGCCACTATTGACGCCGTTTCCATTGAGGATGCTCATAGGCCCAATGATCTATCCCTTCTTGAGTTATTTAAGAATACCATTGTGATCCTGGGTGTTCTTGGAATTGCCCGGACACGGATTGAATCCATTGAAGAGATTGAATTTCGTTTGCGAGACGCCATGGGGCATATTGAAAAAGATCGTCTCATTGCAGCCCCTGATTGTGGCCTGGGAATGTTAAGTCGGGAAACGGTGCTGGCCAAACTTAAGAATTTAAGACAGGCCGTGGAAAGGATTGGATGATACAGAGAAAAGGTGTACCCTTTCCAATTTTCAATCCAGAAAGGTCGATTTTGCTCATTAGTTTTTCTATCAGTTTGAATTGTTATAAATTATCATAAAAATTTGACTGATATCTGATCCCTTCTATAAAATCAAACAAAGATTAAGTTCCACAAAAATTCCGAGCTTATTAGAGTTTATGGTTTGATTTTGAAATTCGGTCGAGGTAGTATGTATTTTGATGAGATTCCTATCTTTAATTTTTAGGGATAAAAAATACATATCATAGATAGGGAAGCATAGTCTTAACCCAGATAACAGGAGAACTTCATGAGTCAAACTGAAAAATCAGCTGTTTCCGTTCAAATCATAAACAAAGCCAAATCGCTGGGCGCTTCGTTAGCCGGCATCGCCTCTGTAGACCAGCTTAAAAAATCTCCATCTCACGATATCTATACAAAAATTGAACCGAATCAAGGTGTTGGATCGCGGGATTTTGCCGAAGGCATCAAGCCCCGGGAAGTCGCCTGGCCTCCTAATGCCAAATCGGCCCTGGTCATCGCCGTGGCCCATAAAGAGGACGATCCCCAAATGGACTGGTGGATAGAAGGCGATGACGACAGGGAAAGCCGTGGTTGTCGTCTCCTCGTGGATATCCTCGATGATATTTCCGAATGGGCGACAAAGGAATTCTCCCTTACCCCGCACCTGCTGCCGTATCACCTGGAAAAGGGCGGTATTTTTTATAAAGACGCGGGCGTGTTGGCCGGGTTTGGCTGCATCGGCAAGAACAATCTTTTGGTGACACCGGAATACGGCCCAAGGGTCCGTGTGTGGGCCTTGCTGTTCGATGAGGTGCTGCCGCCCACCGGGCCGGTGATTTACGATCCTTGCGACGGTTGTGACGAACCATGCCGTCAGGCCTGTCCCCGGAACGCTTTTGGCTGCGCTGCGCATTCACCGATTGAAATGGGGATGGTCACCTTGCCGGGAAAAAACGGATGGTACGACCGGGAAACATGTCGACCCAAAATCCAAAAAAGTATTGATAACAAAGAATTTATCCAACCGGACGGTTATACCGAACCGGTAGGGGTCATCAAGTTCTGTCGGCTTTGTGAACTGTCCTGCCCGGTAGGAAAGGGATAATTTTTCTCCCCCAATGATGGATTTAAAGGGGCGGACTATTATTAATAGGGCTCAGCTCTGAAAAATTTTGGGCATTCCCATATGGTATCTCACATTTTCTCAGCTCTGAGTTTTTAGTTCAACATTATAACCTAGTGGCAGTGGTACAGGATGATTTTTCATATTCAACTAATATAAAAAAAATAAAATTTTTTAGGGGATGTTAAGGATGGATTTTTAATTCATTTTTTAATTATATTGATTTAGATGGATTTAAATCCGGCAATTAATTTCTATCTTTTTGCTATTTTCAACTATTTCATATAACGTTCATTTTAGAACCTTTTGTAGTTACAATTTGAATCATTGAATACTGGAACAGCTAAACTTTATGCAAGAAAGGCCAAATTTGCCGATATGTATAAATTTAACCATACAGCGAGAATCCTTGAAACTGGTAGGAATCAAGGATAAAGCAAGTATTAGTAACTCGAATAGATCGAAAAGGACAGAATATCTTCATGTCTAATAAGTCGGCAAATTGGAAAATATTTTTTTTAAGTGCTTTTTCACTGGTGTTAGTATGCTACCAAGGTATTGCCTATATAGACTCTGGAGGGTCAAAACCGTGATGAATATTCCTTTTGTCAAGCGCCTCTGTTCATTAGATCGCGCATTTTGGATTATTTTGGTGCTCTATCTGTCTGCGCCCGGGCTGTTGTTCGCCGCGTCGACAACTCAGATTTTTGTACTGCATTCCTATTCGCATGAATACCCCTGGACCCATGATCAGCACAATGGTTTTATCCAAACACTTGCTGCCGATGGGCAAGTACATACCATTGTCAGCACAGAGTATCTGGATACCAAACGACGAGCCTATGACGAGACATATGCGAGCGAAATGGCCCGTTATTTGCGCTTTAAATATGCGGATTACAAACCGGATTCCATCTATGTTACAGATGATAACGCCTTGTTGTATGCCCGTGACCACCTCTCCCGCGTCTTCCCTGGTACACCTGTTTTTTTTTCCGGGGTGAATAACTACGACGTACTAAACACTCTCAATTCTTCCCTTTTCACCGGGGTTTTTGAACGTAAAGAGGTCGCACCCAATCTCAAGTGGCTGCAAAATATGGACAAGGATGCCAACGACCTAATTTTTATCGGTGATGGCAGTAACACCTATCAAGCGATCGAGCGTGAGGCACGCAAAGACTTGATCTCATATCGTCTGCGTGCGACCTTCATTGCTGAAAAGAGATTGGATCGAGCCTTGGCACGGCTACACGATCTGCCGGGCAAATATCTCTTTTTGACCACCCTGGGTGGCATGACCGATCCGAATGGCAAAGTGCTGCTCCTGCGCGACATCATGAAGAGCCTTGCACTTACGGGACGCATCGTTATCAGCATGGAAGATGCTTATATTCTTGAAGGCGTATTGGGTGGCTATGTTACGAGCGGACAGAGACAGGGCATGAGTGCGGCGCATCTATTATTGGCCTATCTGCACGGCAAGCCGCTTGTCGATCTGCCGCCGACGCTTAAGAGTCCTAATAGCTTGATCTTTGATGACCGGGTGCTACAGGAATATGGCATTAAGTTGCCCGAGAATCTCCGCGCCCAAGCGATTTTTTTAAATCCTCGTCTTGGTACTTATGAGCAATATCGTTCCTTGATTCTGGGCAGCCTGATTGGCCTGGCTGTGTTGCTCTTTCTGGTCGTGACAGTGTCGCTTCTGTTTATGTCGCGCAAAAACCGAGAATTGGGTCTTGCACGAAACAACGCCGAATCAGCCAACGCTCTCTTCAATCAGATCGCTGAGCAGAGCCGGACCGTACACTGGGAAGTCAATGCCAAGGGACTTTATACTAACCTCAGTGATGTTTCCGAGGCGGTTATAGGCTATCGGCCAGAAGAAATCGTTGGCAAGAAACACTTCTATGACCTCCACCCGGCGGAGGGCCTCGAAGCGTTCAAGACGATGGTGTTCGAAACCTTCGTCCGCAAAGAATCTTTCCGCAACATTGAGAACATCATGCAAACCAGAGACGGGCGACTGATCTGGGTATCGAGCAATGGAATTCCATTTCTGGACTCCAATGGCAACCTTGAGGGATATCGTGGCTCCAACACTGACATCACCGAGCGTAAGCGTTCCGAAGATGCGTTGAAAGAGAGCGAGGAACACCTTCGGGTAATTATTGAAGCAAACAAAGACGCAATGGTCGTGATCAACAGCAAAGGGTCTATGACACTTTTCAACGCTGCCGCAGAGAGAATGTTTGGACATCGGGCTGACGATATTCTCGGGCAACCGGTGAACTGCCTTATGCCGGCATCACTTGACGCTCAGCATACAAAAGATGTGCGAGATTTCTTCTCGACTGGAAAACCTGACGGGATAATCGGTCAGACGGTTGAAGTTCAGGCGATGCGAGCCAACGGCGAACAATTTCCCATTGAAATTTCTCTTGCCGTTGGAGGAGAAAACGATCGAGCATTCGTGGTGGGCATGATTCGTGACATTACCGAGCGCAAAAAAGCAGAGGACGAAAAAAAACACCTCGAAACTCAACTTCATCAGGCCCAGAAAATGGAATCCATTGGCACCCTTGCCGGGGGCATCGCCCATGATTTTAACAATATTCTTTCTTCAGTTATCGGATACACAGAGTTAGCCCTCGATTCTGTTGGAAAAGGAACACTGCTGGAGGACAACCTTCAGGAGGTGTATACGGCAGGGAAACGGGCGAGAGATTTGGTAAAACAGATACTGGTTTTTGCCCGTCAATCCGATGAGGAACAAAAACCCATCCAGGTGGACACCATTGTAAAAGAAGTACTAAAACTCATCCGTTCGACGATTCCCACAACGATTGAGATCAAGGAAAACATCGAAAGCCATTCACTGATCATGGGCAATCCATCGCAAGTCCACCAGCTTTTTATGAATCTGTTCACCAACGCGGCTCATGCTATGGAGGATGGCGGTGGTGTTTTGGAGGTCGGGTTGATGGATGTTGAACATAATGAGCAATCGTCACCACAATTGGGCTTGAAATCCGGCAGCTATCTGAAGCTCTCTGTATTGGATACCGGTACAGGGATTCCCCCTGATATCATCGAGTCAATTTTTGAGCCGTATTTTACCACCAAGGTGGTTGGTGAAGGCACAGGAATGGGCCTTGCGATGGTGCATGGCATTGCTGACAGTTATGGCGGTAAAATCATGGTTGATAGTATAATGGGAGAAGGAACTGTCTTTAAAGTTTATTTGCCAATCACCAGGAAACGCCAAGATCATAGAAAATACGAATCGGAGGAGTTGCCTTTAGGTACTGAAAGTGTCCTGTTTGTTGATGACGAAGCCCCAATCGCCAAAATGGGGAGTCAGGTTCTTGAAAGATTGGGCTACAAGGTAACAACAAGAACGAGTAGTGTGGAAGCATTGGAATTATTCCGTTTAAAACCGAATTATTTTGATTTGATCATTACTGATATGACAATGCCTAATATGACCGGCGATAGATTGGCTGTTGAGCTGATGAAAATCAGATCTGATATCCCCGTAATTTTATGTACCGGCTACAGCAAAAAAATATCAGAAGAATCTGCATCACTCATTGGTATAAAGGCTTTCGCTTACAAACCCATTGTAACTGCTGATTTGGCAAAAACGGTTCGAAGAGTGCTGGATGAGGCCAAAGGCTCCGCTCATGCCTAATTATCCCAATCAAAAGATCAGGAAACTCTGAATAAACAATGATACAATTGCTATTAAAAATTAGCGACTGCAGGATTAAAGCCTTTTATTCTTGCCTATTTTGCCTTTTTTTATCGGTTCTCGTTTTATCGGCAACGCCTTGTCTTTCCGTGGAAAATCAGAAGGTCACAGATGAACGTGCCGAAACTGTAACGCTTCAGCTCAAGTGGAAGCATCAGTTTCAGTTTGCCGGTTATTATGCCGCTTTGGAAAAAGGATTTTATCGAAACGCCGGTATTGATGTAAAGATAATAGAAGCACAAGGAGGTGAAGAATCCTCAGACAGTGTCTTTAGAGGTGAAGCTGATTTTGGCATCGGTATGTCCGACTTGATCTCGCTTAGAGCTAAGGGATACCCTGTTGTTGCATTAGCCTCCATATATCAACATTCTCCTTTAATATTACTTGTTCCCAAAGAAAACAGAATAGAAAACATGCATGCGCTAAAGGGTAAACGTATTGCTTTGGAGGCTCATTCTGCAGAAATTTTGGCCTATTTTGAAGCCGAAGGCGTTCCAATAAATAAAATAATTATATTCCCCCATGAATACAGTATCTCCAATCTCCTTTCAGGACGGGTTGATGCCATATCCGCGTATTCAACTGATGAGCCTTTTATGCTTTTGAATCAGGGGATCGAATATAGTACATTCTCGCCTCGTGCAGGTGGGATTGATTTTTATGGAGACACCTTGTTCACAACTGAAAATCAGGTGAGCAAACATCCCGAGCGTGTATCCGCTTTTTTAGCAGCTTCATTAAAGGGATGGCAATACGCTCTGGAAAATTCAGAGGAAATTATTGATTTGATATTGTCAAAGTATACAAAACGACACTCACGTGAGCATCTGTTGTTTGAGGCTCAGATGTCGAAACGATTGATCATGGCTGATGTAGTTGAAGTCGGATATATAAATCCCGGTCGATGGCTTCACATATCGAATACGTATAAAAAGCTCAATATGATACCCGAGGATTTTTCTCTGGAAGGCTTTCTCTATGATCGTAATCCGACTCCAGATTTTCGTTGGCTTTACCTAAGCCTGACGGTTGTCATTTTTATAGCCGTGGTCGCCTTCCTAATATCGGGTCGTTTTTACAAACTGAATCGATCATTAAAAGAAGAAATGTCACGCCGAAGAGAAATTGAAAGGGTAAGGGAAAAATTAGTCGTCAACCTTCAAGAAGCGATTAAAGAAATAAAAACCCTTAGAGGTATCATTCCCATTTGTTCACACTGTAAAAAAATACGTGATGACAAGGGCTACTGGAGTCAAATTGAGTCCTATATTAGTGAACACTCAGAAGCCGAATTTAGCCATGGCATCTGTACAGAATGTGCTAAAAAATATTATCCGGATATGGACCTTTATGATGAATAATTAGACTAAGTATTATATCCTATTCAAAAGGTTTATAAAGCCCGATGGCGTTTTTATTGTAGCAGATACCATGTGAACTGTTTAATTGAGGTGTAATTTGCGATGAGTGATAAAAATGAGAATATTAAAACCCGCATCATAATCCCGATGATCTTAGTCACCGCGTTCTTGATATCTATTTCCCTAGTCGGCGGATACCAGCTTCAAAATAGTTCTATCGACAGATCCGTTCATCAACATATTTCCGGGGTTCATAGTCTTTATAAGGAACTGCTATGGGAAGAAGCCCAAGTGATGAATGGGCAGATAGATTTTTTAAAAACTGACAAGGCTCTTTTAAAGGCCTTTTTGTTTAAGGACCGTGAAAGTCTGTCAGACAAGTCCCAAGATCTTTTTGAAAGGATGCGCTCGAAGTATCGCATCACCCATTTTTACTTCCATGGGACTGACAAGATTTGCTTTCTCAGGGTTCACTCTCCGGGCCGTCATGGTGACCTGATCGATCGAATCACCTTAGACGGGGCCATTTCCAGTGGTACGCCTGTTCATGGTATCGAGCTGGGTCCTTTAGGCACCTTTACCTTGAGGGTGGTTCATCCCTGGGTAGTGGATGGTAAATTGGAGGGTTATATTGAGTTAGGCATGGAAATCGAACATGTCACCCAGTTCATAAAACAGGCACTAAATGTTGAACTCCTCGTGCTGATAGAAAAAAATTTTTTAAAGAAAAACGATTGGGAATCAGGTCTCAAGATCATCAACCGAAGGGGTGATTGGGATCAGTTTCGAAAGTTCGTTGCTATCGACCAGACCATCGAGGGTTCGCCCATCCTGGACGAAAAAATAGCCTCACATCAAATGGACGACAAATCCATATTCACTACTGAATTCGGGGGGCGTCATTACAAAGGGTCGTTTAAGGACCTGATCGACGCAGGCGGCCATCGGATTGGCGAGATCATTAGCTTGGTGGACATCACTGCCTCACGGACGAATCTGTTAAGGCTGGTTTACCTTATATCTGGACTCTCCCTGATTATCGGAAGCGGTCTGATCCTGTTTTTCAACAATTACGTAGGTCGAATCCAAAACCGTCTGACCTCGGATAGGCTAAAACTCCGGATGGAAATAGAAGAACGCCAAAGAAAGGAGGAAGCCTTAGCGATGTCAGAAAAAAATTTTCGATCAATATTTGAAGAATCCAAGGACGCTATTGTCTCTACTGACACGAAAGGTAATTTACTAATGATCAACCCGGCGGGCATGAAGCTGTTCGGGCTGACCGTTCATGAAATTGGGTCAATCAAATTCCAGGATTTTTACACGAACCCGGAAATGGGTAGAAGGTTTCTCGCCATCATGCTCGAGCAGGGATACCTCCGTGATTTCGGCGTGCAGTTGAGCGGGAAAGGCAAGAAGGTCATGGATTGCTTAATGACCGTTACTGCAAAATTATCGTCCGATGGGGTCATTATTGGTTACGACGGAATCATCCGGGACGTGACCCCGTTCAAAAGAATGGAAGATGAACTTAAAAAGTTGGCCACCACTGATTCCCTCACCAGTATCAACAATCGTGGTAACTTCATGGATCTTGCCCAAAAGGAAATGAATCGATCCAAGCGCTATAAACATCCCTTCTCAATGATCATGCTGGATATTGACCATTTTAAAAAAGTCAACGACACCTATGGGCATTCCAGCGGGGACCAAGTGCTGATAAAATTTTGCGAACTCTGCATGAAGGAACTCCGTGATTGTGATATCATGGGCCGTCTGGGAGGCGAGGAGTTCGCCATTGCACTGGCGGAATGTGAAATGGAGAACGCAGTGATCATTGCTGAACGCATCAGGAAAACGGTTGCTTCACACACAGTGATCATAGGCGATGTTGAAATTCGCTTCACGGTCAGCCTTGGTATATCACGAATGCAGTCGGCGATAGATTTAAAGTCTATGCTCGAACAAGCCGACAACGCGTTGTATGAGGCAAAAGAAAACGGGAGAAATCAGGTTCAAACCGCTGTGAAAAAAACAGTATAAACCAATCAGACTGGACAAGCTTTAACTGAAATAGTACTCATTTGTTTTGATACTGATTTATGTATCCCATTATAATTGTTGTGGGACGTATACCGCACCTATTCATATGATATTCTGGCCTAGCAAATAAATAGAGAAGAGATAATCATGACCGAAATCCATAGTCAACTAAAAAGACCTTTGAGAACAGCAGGTTTGATTATAAATTCATTCACGACCATCATAGTGATTTGTCTGAAATTTTCATTTGATGGTAATTCCATTGTTCTATCTTTAAAAAATAAATTATTGTTAACCATTTAAGATAAGAAAGGAAATTTATGAATCAAGATAAAATTAGTCCACCCTGTTTTTTATATTGTGATTGTAGAATATTGAATAGTGTTTATTTTAAAGTAATAAATCCAGAATATCCATAATATGATATCTATACACGGATAGCCAAGGTTTAAAACAGGGGGAAAGCTGTTATGGCAAATCAAGCCTGCCCAGATGTCATGGGCTCATTAACATTTGATAATCGCTACACAAGAGAACTTCCGGCTGATCCTGATCCTGACAACAATAGACGTCAGGTTTACGGAGCGTGTTATTCCCGGGTAAAACCGACAAAGGTTTTTTCCCCGAAACTTGTGGCCTATTCCAGAGAAGCAGCTGCCCTATTAGATTTGTCCAAAGAATGTTGTGAATCTGACTCTTTTACCCAGATATTTTCAGGGAATAGATTAACGCCTCAAATGGATTCCTATGCAAATTGCTATGGTGGACATCAGTTCGGAAACTGGGCAGGTCAGCTCGGTGACGGCCGCGCTATAAACATAGGAGAAGTGGTCAACCGGCATTCGAACCGATTCTTATTGCAGTTGAAAGGGTCTGGTCCCACCCCTTATTCCCGTAATGCAGACGGATTGGCCGTACTACGATCATCCATCCGTGAGTTTTTGTGTAGTGAAGCCATGTATCACCTGGGTGTACCCACTACCCGGGCATTAAGTCTTATTTTAACGGGTGAACAGGTTGAACGGGATATGTTTTATGACGGCCATCCCCGGATGGAACCCGGAGCCATCGTCTGCCGGGTGGCCCCTTCCTTCACCCGGTTCGGCAATTTTGAGATTCTTGCATTTCGTAATGATATTAAAGTGTTAAAAAAGTTATTGGATTACACCATGCAAACAGATTTTCAATTTTTGGGAGAGCCTTCTGCCAAGGACTATATTGACTGGTTTGAACAGGTTTGCCAGTTAACCGCACAAATGGTTGTTCACTGGATGCGGGTGGGATTTGTGCATGGTGTTATGAATACGGACAATATGTCGGTCCTGGGCCTGACAATTGACTATGGCCCTTATGGTTGGCTGGAGGATTACAACCCGGACTGGACACCCAATACCACGGATGCCGGTACCAAAAGATATTGTTTTGGGAACCAGCCCGGGATTGCTCATTGGAATCTTAACAAACTGGCCAATGCCATTTATCCGTTGATTGGAAAAACAGATCCACTGGAACAGGCCTTGGAACAATATGCCCACATTTTTCAAGGCGAATGGAACAGCATGATGGCAAAAAAACTGGGTCTGAGCGCATATGAACCAGAATCAGATAAAGAATTATTTAAGGCGCTTTTATTGCTTCTATCTTTGGTGGAAACGGATATGACTATATTTTTCAGAAACCTTGCCCAATTAGATATTCAAGAAAATAATTTTAACGACAAAGCGTTTGACCTCATGCAATCGCCACTCTATAAAGCGTATTATATTCCCGAACAGATCACTCCGGCATATCAGAGTCGGTTGTTGAACTGGCTGACTGCCTATGGGAAACGTGCAGTAAGAGATAAACTATCCCCCAAAAAAAGAGTCGATCTCATGAATGCTGTAAATCCTAAATATGTTTTGCGAAATTATTTGGCCCAACTCTCAATTGACAAGGCAGAACAAGGCGATTTTTGCATGATTGAAAAATTGCTTGAACTGTTGCGCCATCCCTATGATGACCAGCCGGATATGGAAATATATGCCAAACGAAGACCCGACTGGGCCCGCCATAAACCCGGGTGTTCCATGCTCTCGTGCAGTTCATAGTTTAATTTCATCGGTGCCAAAGAAAATCATGTTGTTTCCGTGATTTACAAGTCCTGTTTTAAATGATATTTTAAAATAGCGTAAAAAATCAGGGCATCGTCCCATATTATTACAGGTCCAATTGAAAACAGATCTGAAATTGAAAAAATTTGTTTTGTTTCAAAAAAAGGGAGCCATTGCCTCCCCAATAAAAATTCTTGAATGATGATCTTTTTCTGAAAAGGTGTATAATTACATACGGGAACATTATTAGATAAAATTATTTTTAAGGAGGGACGGCATGGAAAAAAAAGTTCTTGTTCCCGTGGCCCAGGGGACGGAAGAAATGGAGGCCATTACCATTATTGATGTGCTTAGAAGAGCAGGCGCAAATGTTATTGTTGCATCCGTGGACAAGATAGATATCAAAGCTTCAAATGGAATAGAATTTAAGGCCAATATACTGATCAAAGACTGTATGGACGAGCAATTTGATTTGATAGTCCTTCCCGGTGGTATCCCAGGAGCCCAGAATCTTCGTGATTCAAAAGACCTTGAAATCCTTTTGAAAAAACAGGCTGAACAGCAAAGATACTATGGGGCCATATGTGCTTCTCCTGCAGTTGTTTTGCATCATCATGGCCTTGTCACTCCGGGCCGCGTCACCTGCCATCCAGGGTTTAAGGATTATATTGACAATGGTAATATTGTTGAATCAAGCGTTGTTGTTGATGGTACTTGTATAACCAGCAGGGGAGCCGGCACTGCCTGCGATTTTGCATTAACGCTTGTTGAGATCCTCTATTCCAAGGAAAAGAGAAAACAAGTGGCACAAGGCCTTGCCCTGATGCTTGATTGATTTAGTTTTAATTGTTGATATGAATTAAAAGTAAAAGCTTTTTTAAACAGGCATTTAAAAAAGATTTATCACTCAATGAATATCGTATTTTTTGCCAAAGGCTTCCTTGTTGTTTTTGCAGATTCTTTGGCAGACTTTCCAAGACAGACAAATGCCAGGGGAACCTTGTTTCCTTCAATATTTAAAAGTTTCTTGACTGATTTTTTATCAAACAGGGTGAACCATACGCTTCCAATCCCCAGGGCATGGGAAGCTAAAAGCATGTTTTGAATGGCTGCAGCACATGCATGCTGATATGCTAAAGGGCCGTCCTCGGAGAATAAATCCACTCCGGATTTGGTTTTGTCTCCCGTCACAACAATGATAACAGGTGTTGTTTTTAAAAATTTGACTGAATATTTCTCAAGCCATTTCCACCCGCTTGTTTCAATTGCCTTTGTCTTACATTTTTCTGAATCGTTGAAAAGCTGCTCCTTCAGGGTGTTTTTGGTAATCACGATAAAGTTCCAGGGTTGGCTGTTCAAAGGAGAAGGAGCCATTATTCCTGCTTCAATGATTTTTTCAATAACTTCTTTTTCAATGTCATCTTCTAAAAAATCCCTACAGCTTGGTCTTTGAGAAATTGCTGTAAATAAATCCATTTTAGTCATCACATTTGATATTCAGTGCCAGTATAAAGCAGTTGATATTATTACCCATTGTTGCATGGGTCTCACCCGTTTTATCAAGTCGTTTTTCAATTTTCTTCTTTCATCATCCCTGACTTCACGACGCAAAAGTTTACAAGTCACATATGATTATTGTCGATATATTCTTTTTGCTTTGGCTTCAAATCTAGGCAATTCACCGATATTTGCAATTTCCACCGCAAGCGTAACGGTCAT
>Ga0307988_1001176_pt1 | contig 15419 bp, 14 predicted proteins | sample EllFjometagen183_FD_203166 | JGI IMG/M metagenome (GOLD analysis project Ga0307988, IMG submission 203166) | Marine microbial communities from Ellis Fjord, Antarctic Ocean - #183 | ecosystem: Environmental > Aquatic > Marine > Unclassified | place: Southern Ocean | collected 2014-10-08 | reverse complement strand
CTTCTGTAAACTGTTTTGTATTCTTAATGACAACTGAGTAACTAAGATCAAGTGACCGAGCAAGACGCTTCTTGTTGTATCCGCTCTCCTTGAAGAGGTATTCATAGATGTCATGCTCGAACTGAGCGTTTGCCTGCTTGAATGTCTTATCACGATGTAGTTGCACGTATTTTTGCAATGAATCGAAATACAAGTCTGGTGGCAATACCATATCTGCATCTTTTAGATTAGGAAACTTAATACCACGCATGTCTCTCATTCGCTTAGCAAGAGAATAGAAGGTTGTCGATATCATATCCAGATGCTTAAAGGTCTTATTTCCTATCCCGGTGTGAATAAAATGATAGACAAAGAAGTTATAATGGAAAAGGTCTTGGACTCTAACCCATGATTTACCCTTAGCCCATTCGAAATAGTTGGCAACGGTGATATTGTGGAAAGATTCAGGTAACTGAGATGTTAGGTATTCAGTATATCTCTTAATTGCTCTCAGTCTTGTGCCCGTTAAAGGTAGACCAGCTTCTTGCTGTCGCATGCTTTCTTCGTAGCCGAGCTTATAGTAGTGGAATGCTTCTTGTGGTGTACTTGAATGATCAATAATAAGGTCACCAATTAGATCAGCGTAGGTGGGAATCATCGAGAACACGTTATGCATTTGTGCATACTCTAGCCCATCTTTACTAAGATCTATCGCTTTCTCTTTTTCTCCGTACAAGTGGTATCTGATGGCGAGGCTCTTGATGACAATTGCTTTTAAATAGTGACTCTCAACAGTATCAATGAAACTCTCAAAATATGAAACTGAGGCTTTAAACTTTTTTTGCTTATGTAGGAGCAAGCCAATAGAGTTCTTAATTCCCCAAATTAAATATTGTAAGTCGTTTTGTTCGGCCAGGTATAAAGCTTCTCTATAATACTGATCAGCCTGATCAAGCTTTCTTCGTTTTTTATTTAAAGAGCCTAGATTTTGTAAGCCAAGGATATGAGCAGCTATTAATTTCTCTTTTTTGAACCGTTCAACCATTCGAATAAGTCGATTGAGATTGTCTTTTTCACCCTTTTCGACAGATAAAAACTCAAGTTGGTATTCGATTAAATATTTAAGTTTTATTGCCGATGTCAGTTGGTATGCCTGCTTAAACTGATCATAAGCCTGGTCATTTGATAAAAGGATTCTATAGAAAAGACCATATTCATAGTAGACATATGCCAAGGATGTTCTGGATGTTGAAGTAGAATTCTTTTTCAGCTCTTTCTGTGCTAATAAAAATGCCTCTTCAAAATACTTTTGAGCCAGATGAAAATTTCCTTCAAGTGAGGCTATTTTGGCTTTTCCTGCAATGAGTATTGATTGCAGGTCAGGACTTACCTGACTTAAAGCATCGGGTTGATCAAAGATAATTTTCATTTGACCAGGATGGGCAAAGCCAACCTGACTAAGAAAGGTGATGTATTCTTTTGAATGGAACGTCTCAATCGCTTGAGACGTTCCGCTATCAATAATATTTATACTAAATTCCAATTCTAATTTTGGTTTTCTTCATCAAACTCTTCAACAGATGCCAGGGTATTAAGTGTTAAAGTACCACTGCCAAGGTTCCCTGTTCTAATAGCCCTCGGAGAGATAGTACCACTGGAAGTTAAAGTGATCCAAGTACCAGCTGAGTCAAGATACTGCAAATTAGTAGGAGAATCAAGGGTAACAGTCGGTAAACCAGTAAATGTGACTGTCATATCTGAATAAAGATGTACATTATAAAATTGACTGTCGAGATTGTCGACTCGAGCACCACCGGGGAGTAACTCACCCCCTGTAGCTACATAAGTCGTCGTCGTATCATCAGGCAATACGTAAACCGTACTATCCTGTATGTCGTCATCAAGCTTAATGACAGCCCGGACAGGTCTCGCTAGCTCCCCTTGTCCAAGCTCAATATCCTGCTGGTGAGATAAATCAGGTTGGGTGAAATTCCCTTCACATCCTAAAAACATGACGACAATAGCCAACCATAACACAACTTGTGTTCGTTTCATTTCGAACTCCTTTTTTATGTGCATTATTGCACGATTAAAAGAAGTTCTAAAAAATTATTCGAAAGTCAACACAATCTATAAATTCTGCCTTAGGTAAATAACGAATTGATTTGTGTTGATTTTTTGAACTGGATAGATTACATTTTGTCATACGAGACTAAGATTGAAATGATGAGGGGCGATCAATTCCCAACCGATTGCCTCCCTCCACCTCAACGAAGGAGATAATTATGGCTGATAGAAAAGTAACTAAGACAAGAAAAGATGATGATGGGAATATTACAGCACTATGCAACCTAGATGCCTGGTGGTCTCCAAGAAGTAGAGCAGATGCTATCAAAGATATCGATAATGAAGATCACAGGTACTATGTAAAAACCGGCTATACTGAAACTGATATTCATGTCGTAAACGGGACCAACAGTAAATATTTGAGAACAGACCCAGATAATTCAGTCGGTAACAACCTCGACGAATTGCCTGACTGCTAATTCTAAATGATAACTAGGTCGCATTGACTCCACATGAATAGTATCTTATACAAAATGAAATTCTAATCTATTGAAAGGTGTTTTGTATGAAAAATTTTCAGCTATTGGGATGTAAGAAATTTATTACTGTCAAGTGGCTAGCGTTCGGAGTATCCTCTCTGCTACTAGCAACTGCAATGTACGCGAATGACAGAAACCAACCACACGAAAATACGTACTATCAAGTTACAGAGATCGAACCAAACCTGGTGGAGATTAGGAATCCTCATACTGGTGATGTGACCTATAAGAATACGTCTGAGCAGGTTGATGTGGCTTCTCCTCTGGAGGTCCCCGAGATGTTGATTAATGTAGCGAACTTTGACTTTGAGTTCTATGCAGATCGATATGTCCATTGGCAGAATGTCCATGTCTGGAATACATGGAGTGGACTCTTAATCGCTGATACGGATCAGGACGGAAGAAAAGAAATTATTGGAGATAGAAATTACGTTAGCTCAAATATTCCCCCAGGAGAACCAAAGTTTCATGCAATTATCATGGAATTAACAGATGAAAATACCTTCCAGCTTGTTCATGACTATCCTGACTCAACTCATGTCCCTTTTTGGGCAGGAGATATTGATGATGATTGGAAACAGGAAGTAGTCCTAGCCAAACTGTCCTACAATGACTCTCTAATTCCCTATAAACTTATTCAAAATTATGAGGCTCTTACATCTAGTGACTTTTCCACTGAATTCAATCATGAGTATTATCGTGTGCCGTTTGCCCAGCCCAACCACGTAAACATCATAGATTTTGATTCTGATCAGCAACAAGAAATGATTTACTTCCTGAGTGGAGGGGAGCATGATGGGGATACTTGTGCAAGTTCAACAGTTATAACAGAGTATGATTCCAATACAAATCAATTCCAATTTAAATACTGTTTTCAACAACCAGCCTTCTACACCTCACACTATGCTTTTGCTGACTGGGATATGGATGGGCATATGGAGTTTGCTACGGGTGGGTTGGATGGAGAAATGTATATCGTAGAAGCAACAGGTCCTGACACTTACGAGCTAGTATACGAAGATACATTAGACACATACAATGCATACCTCTCTACATCCACCAACGACATGAACGGGAACGGGAAACCAGAACTATGGATTGGCGGTGATCGCTCCGGTTCCGGTACTACAATCTTTTGTTTTGAATCAATTGGTAATAATGAATATGAGAATGTATTCAAGTTCAGACTCCCTGGTGTCTTTTCTTTTGACGGCTATGGGATAGTTAATACTGATATAGATCAGGATGGGGTCGATGAGCTGATGATCTGGACGGCAGGGTTTATATTTATATTAAAAAACAATGGGCCGGAATCTTACGAAGTTATTTATGCCCATCAAAATAACGCGTGGGATGGACCATCATATAGGTTGTATTCTTCTGTAACGAGCAAAGATGTTTCCGGAGATGGATACCCTGAGCTATTAATAAGCTTAAGCACCGGCCTAGAAGAAGACACCTATTATTTCACTGAAATCTATCAACCTACAGGTCCACTACTCAAAATTGAGCAGGTTGAACTACCCAGCTCTTATCAAACATTAACGACATACCCCAATCCTTTCAATAACTCAGTTATGATACAATGGCCATACATAGGGAATCATAATGTCTCTATGGAGATATTTGATATCAGGGGCCGACTAGTTCACAGTGTAGAGTTTCCAACAAGCTCAAAACACCAAAAGAGTGAATATCAATGGAATGCTACAAGTAATCTTAGGAAGGAGGTAACATCAGGAATATTCATAATCAAAGTAGCTAATTTCAAAACTCAATTTATAACCAAAGTCGTATTGCTTGAATAAAAACGAGTAAAGGAGATAATTAATGAAACGTGTATCAATCACTATTAAAATGTTACTATTGGTTTTGCCAATACTTTTATGCGCAGAGGGCTGGAACAGCATTGTCACGACTACTGCAACTGTAGATTACATTGCATCGGCTTGTTTTTCAACCGAATTTGCAGATATGGATCAGTTTGTTAATTCAAGTGGGTTACATCTTGTTGTGGAAGATGATGATGGTATCTCATATAAACAATTCAATACAAGTGGGGTATTGCAATCCTCATCATCAATTGCCACCTTGGGCTACTTCCCAAATATTGTTGGCGATGAAAACAATCTGTACGTCATTTACTACGCAAACAACTCTATATATATTAAAAAGAGCACCAATAATGGAGGTAGTTGGGCAGAAGACGACTATCTGTACTTGGGTCATGGTTTCTATACAGGTGTAGATGTAGCCCTTAATAGTGCTGGAGTCCATATTGTTTACGGATTGTCGAATGAAACATATTATAGAAGAAATAACGGCACAGATTGGCTAGATTACAAGCATGTTTCTGATGGTACAAGTGGCAGTGCTCCACAGATAGCCCTTTCTGACAACAGAATTCACGTCTCTTGGAACACTAACCCGAATGCCTCCAATTGTGATGGAGAGGATAGATACTCTAGGGATAGAGCAGGTACAACTTGGGAGAATGAGCAGAATGTAGGTTACTCAAATTCCTATGGTGAAGACTTGATAGTCGTTGGGGATAAACTGCATATGTTCTTTTTTGTTTCTGGTGTAATGTCTTACCCCCTATATCACCTTAGTCGTGATTTGGATGGTATCCCATAAAGTGTTTCAAGGATCCATACCGGGGTTGAGGGCTTATTTAATCCCAAAAGGGCTCTTCGTGTTGCGTATACTAATTCCCCTACATATCCACCACCTGAAGGCTCTGCTGCAAGATCATTTGGGTAAAAATTAACACCGATAATATCATATTCAACCAAATCATGTCCAGTTTTAAAAATATCAAACTGAAATTGGTTATCAGCCCAGTGACTGCCTCTCCTATAGAGCTGAATTCCTACATCCCACCGTGCAGCATTTAATTCTTGTCCAACGACATAATAATTAATCTGATCGGCGTATCTTCTCACCAAAGCTCTATGAAATGCCTCAAAGAAAAAAAGGAACTCTGCTTTTGTAGTTGAAATTCGGTATTGGCTCCGTGGATCACCCTCTATGTCTATACAATCTCCTGCGACAATCCGTAAACCAGTTGTTTCTGCATATCGTGGATTATTATGATTACCATGTGCATCAAGCACAAGAATAGGAGTAATACCCTTCAAAATTAAATCACTTACCACATTATCCATATAATTCCAACCAACACTAATATTGTCCGAGATATTGCCATCAATTAAAAGCGTTACTTGGTCGACATAGCCTGCCATAACATCAGGATCTGTATCCCAATCAATCGGTAGCGTCGGCATATATGGTACTACATCTTGCCAATTGGGGTCAATACGAAGATACTTTAAATTATTGCTTGCCATAATCTGATGATAAGTTTGGATATCCTGCTGCCACATCGAAGGAGTTGTATCCCAATTGGGGTCATTTTGAGTTTCAGGATTAATATACCTATAATCCGTTACCCCCCACCCGTATGATAAGCCCATTTCCATATCAGGTGAATTTGGATCTCGCTCAATGTCCGCATCGGTTGCCGAATTTTGCCAAGTAGGTAGCAATTGTAAATCTAATATGAGTTTTGACTTGTCCTCATTCAATGCCAAACCTGTTGCTATTGGAATTGCATCTACCAAGTCATCAAAAAATGTTGAAGTACCCTGAGGATCATATTCCCAAATTGGAGGATTCATGTTTCGGTTAAACAAGGATACTGAGAGAAGGTCCATACTATAATCTTCCCCGTTTAGCACACTAGCTATTCTATTTTCAATTTCACTCGCAATTTCATTTTCGATATCCGATACTAAAGATAGTCGTATAAGATCATAGTCTGCAATATTGTGCTTGGTCATTTTGACCTGAACCGCACCATCACGAACTACTGCTAATTGAGCCTCTTCCACCTTAACATGAACAGGAACAATGATATCCATATCAAAACGGATTGTTCCTATCAAGAATGGTCCATAAACTAGGTTCTGGGATACTGCTAGTTTTACATCAACCGTTTTATTCAGATTATTGACATTCGCATAGTGAATTCTTTGTAGAGCTCCACCTCTATAATGTGCATACCATCTATCTGGTTAAAGGCATCACGGATCGTGGATCCAATATAATCAGGGAATGTAACTTCATGAGTATTGACATAAACGCTGAGCGTGTTCACCTCAACGTCCTGATCCCCTTGTGAGAAAGCAATTTTAGATAGAATAAATAGTCCTAGTAAAACACTTGATAATGATGAACTCATTGTTACCTCCAATTATTTTATCTTTTACCATGGTATACATAACCCCGACTATCAGCAACAAAAACGTGGTTTCCTTTGAAATCCATTGCTGAGTGCAAGCCGTCTCCCGACCATACCTCGCTAAATGTGGTCAAGCTTTCTCCATTCCAATGCCTTGGGGGATGATCATATCCATAAATGAAGAAGTCGTTGACGCCATTCCCGCGAATTACAGTTATTGCCCGACCATTACTATAACGAGTCAATATTTGATGATCCTTAAAATTATCTTGTTTGTGAATAGCAAGGAAATCATCAGCAGGTTGAATTGAACCACGAACTGCTGTAACAATCCATTCTTCATCAGATGCCCATGCTGTAGATATTCCATAGACAGTGGTATCCTCGAAAAGAGTGGTTTGTTTATCCCAGATAATATTCCAGCTATTCCCATCAAAATGCCAAAATTCATTTGAGTCTTCAATAGTCGATTTAGAGCTTTTCCACCCTGCCATCCAAACTTTTGTGTTGAGGGTTGAACCACCTTTAGGTGCTGTAAGATACATAAAATTATTAGTAGATAATCCCGGTTCGCTGAAGAGCTCAAACTCATTTCCAAGCCAGCGACCGGCTAGCCCTCCGGGACCAGAAAACCATATCTCATCCGAATTGAGTGATACGGCATCCCAGACTGTGGTGAAGTACCCAGGGATAACATTGCCACCATACCATTTTGAGATACCACCTGACTCGGAAAAAAACCTAATATCATCATGGGTAATCACAGAAACTGCTCTAATGGCTTGCCAGTTTATTCTACCTTGGTAATCAAGAGTGAAAATATCAATTAATCGCCACTCCTGACCATCCCAATGAGCAGCATTAAATTTACCATCATTTGCATATAATAATTCTAATGGAGTTTCAGGAGTAATATGCATTGTATCCAATCGATTGCTGTCAGGGTGGCTCATGTGCCCCACGATCCAGACATCATTTTCATCGATCATTTCAAGATCATAAATTGCCCATGGAGTGGTTGGTACAAGGCGAGATGAAGTCCAGCTAAAGTTGTTGCTGGTTACTGCCATTTCACAGCTGTCACCTTCAGCATTCAATTCAAAGCCCTGAGGGCATGTAATTTCACAACATACAGTTGAGTCATCTTCACAGGGCATGTATCCTGCTTCACAGTCTGCTATGACTGGTGGAGTTGGTGGATCGGGAGGTTTTGGACATCCAAGAATTAGCATTATAACAATTAATAAACTGCTTAGAACTAAACGCCGCATACAAAACACCTTTCAATAAAATTGAATTTCATTTTGTATAAGATATTCATCTGTTGACTATCCCCAAGCCCTTGATTCTAACACTATTGCTATTTTGAGAGATTTCTCGAATCTTACCCGCAGATACATTCTTCTCCCCCCCGAACATTAATTGTGACTCGAACAATACTAACGTAATGTGCATTACCATAATATGCAATTATTATATTCTGTTTTTATCTTTTATGTATACTATCAGATCTTTCTCATTCAATATTTCATTGCATCGTTGAATTGTTTCTATATATTCAATATGTAATCAAATATAAAGTAACCAACATTGAGATGAACATATTTAATCATGATCGAGATAACATCTTCAACGTGCATTGACTCAATCACCATCACGATGGTGGTATTTATATTTGAACTATAGTGCCGTATTTAAGAGGCAACTAACTCTTCGCAATTAAATGTAAACAGGAGTAGAACATGAAACGTTACATTGCTGTATTTCTAATCGGATTACTTACTGTGCGGCGTCAGACCAATTCGGTTCATTTGATCTAAACAAATAAGAGATACTTTGGGCGGCTAACAAACCGTAGAAGGAGCCAATAATGAGCCCAAAGTCAGAAGTAGAGAGACGAGTAAAAGCAATCAAAAGAAATACCCGTAAGCAGTACTCGGCCGAAGAGAAAATCAGAATAATACTGGAAGGCTTGAGAGGTGAAGATACCATTGCCTCCTACCCAACACCTGGCTTCAACATCTAAAACGAATCAGACTAGGGTCATTTTATTAGCTTCTCGCTATTCATTTCGATGAAACTCTAGGAGGCTTGTTCTGTTAATAAAAATATGAGTTGCCTCTTATTTAGAATCAACAAATCACACACCTAAAAAAAGGAGCCTGGTATGGACTCCTTTTCTGTTGATCTGTGCGTTGCAACTCCGCGCATTATTGATTCTTAAACAGGCTGCTTATCCCCTGAGTCACTGAAATCAGCATCAGAGATACGCTTGGTCAATGCCTCAAACTCTGTCCTAGCAGTTCGGGCAATGATAAGTATCTGCTTCTTCGCAATTCCTGCCATTCCTATCGACACCTCAGCCCACCGGTAGTTATTCCGCTTTACATCCTCCAGCTCAAAAGTCGTGTTGACTGCGACCACGGGAAGATTTGACCGAGTGAGTTTCTTTTTGTGGGCATTCCAGTGCTTGATACTGGTTGGTGACAGATTCATGATAAGAGGTCTTACCTCACCATTCACCTCTGCAAATAATAGCAGTCTCACCTTTGGTTTACATGTTCCGCCCATGACACCATGCTCACAGTGCCGACACGCTTCTGCCAGAGGATCTTGACCTATGGGCTGGTCATCAATGGCTGAACATGCTGGCACTTCCTCTCCCTCATTCCAATAGGCTCTGATAAATTGCTCCGCAAAGACCACTGCTGTCAGCTTGTTTCCAGGGATCTCAATTTCCTGAGTATCAGCATTCAGATAGCTCTCACCGGTATCGATGTACATCCGGTGTTTACCGTTTTCCTTGTGCTCAACCCGAACTCTGGGTAGTTCCAGTTGAGTTGTCTCAACGGTCATTCCTGCTAACTCCTGGTCTAAATCCCAGCCAGCCTTTGCCATAGCCTGCTTGACTGCACCAGTTTCGATTAATTGTTGTTCCATTGTGTTTCCTTCCTGGCTCTTTAAGCCATGTCTAATTCAGCCAACAGCTCATTCGCCTGATCAGCTTGTTTTTCGGGTACGTTATCATTTCTGGAGATACAGTGCGTAGAATACGTACAGAACGCACAGCTCGCTGTATTTGGATAGTACCATGGTTTTACCATTGCAGAGAGCTGGTGGCGTATTTCTGTTCGAAAAAAGCGCAGATCCTGAATGGTCTTGGATGTTCTCATGAAGGGTGAACCTTTTTCGTCACCGATCTCTTTACCTACAACCTTTCGTTTGTAGACCTCATGAGCTCTCAGGAAGTAGATTCCAACTGTATCCACCATCATATTTGGTTTTACCCAGATATTATCAACCAGCAGCTCTCCGAACTTGATGGCATAAGCATACAGGGTGAGCTGTAGATCATTGGGGATGGCGTATTGATTGGGACGCATCTTACTTGATTTGAAGTCCAAGAGTTCTATTGACCCATATGGATTCTTCCGAACCTGGTCTATTGTTCCTGTGAACAGGTAACCCAGTATCTTGACTCTGAACTGTACCTCAGAGAATAGAACCAGTGCATCCTGGTTATAGTCCTTGCTCCGGTAGTTCTCTAGAATCTCCACCGCGTTGACTTTCAAGGCTTCGATCTCTTTTTTCATATCCCGTTTCCAGCGGACAGGGATATGCTCCTCCGAGCCAGCATAGAGATAGTGGTTCAGGGCTTTTGTATAGAGAGCGCGCAGATCACCATGCCACTCTCCCTCATGCAGTTGCTTTAGAACTAGGTGCAGGGCGCTGCCATGGATTGTGCCGGGGTATCTGAAGGCTGGTTCCAGTTTATCTATATGACGGTATTTATACATGAGTGGACAGTTCAGCCAAGTTTTGAGTGTTGATTGCCTCAGCTCAATCGTGTTCAGTATCTCTTGTTTGGTCATAGAAGATTTCCTCTCTTTCTTGTGGGGTTGTTCTATTAAAGGTTTTTTCAATAATGCTTGCGAGCAGGCGTAGGATCACAACAACCAGCGCCACAAAAAACTCTTTGAACATACCAACCCCCACGCTTTGCCTATTGAGTGGTGAGCGCATAGTTGAACCTTTCTGTTGTAATTGTGGCTAGAGGGCGAAGACTCGTGATGCTGCCAGTTGATACCTCGCGCGCATACGCTGATCCATGACATGGGAGATGATATAGGTGATAGCATTCAGCACATCCCATTGGGACACATGCTCCTGAGTGCTATCATTCACCTGTTTTAGCATCCGCTTCCCCAGTTGCTTCTCAATGTTCTCATACAAAGCATCATCCGGATCTGATAGGATCAGTTCGTTAATCCTGGTCTGGATGCCTGGCATGAGTTCTGTGATCTCTGAGAGTGATTCACTGATCCTTCCCAGTTCAAACCCACTGGTATGGCGGTGATAGGCCTTGGCGATAGATTTACCGAAGACCATCCCGTTGGAACAGATATCACGGATTGCTCCAAAGAAGGCTCGCACACCTTCACTGCCATCGTAGGAATTATGCAGATACAGACTGAGAGCGATATCAGAGTCATCATCGGTTACGATCAACTCAGGGAACTTTATTTGGAGTCTCATCCGGTTGTTCATGGCAAAGCTGTGACTGGGTTCCACCACAAAGGGTGTGTCCATGCCCACTAACTCTTCCATGAGCTGATTGATGAGTACCCGGTTAGGAACAACCTGATACGTATTACGGACAATGCTGATGGGTTCGTTTGTGTCAGCCCGCACCAGAGCTTTGTAATCGGCTGACAGGAACGTATCCCGGTTTTCAATATCCATGATGTCTTGGTGTCCATCATGTATTGCAATTGGTCGTTCCTCTACAGGGAACATGAATTGAGTTAGATTCATAAAGATCTCCTTTGGTTTTAATTGAGTTTATTTGGTTTTTGTGAATCGGATAGCCACGGGGGCTGGGATATCTGACCTAACAGGGGTTTCTGTAGGCTTATGCAGGTAATGGCTCTAACTAACAGCCACCGGTATGTTTACTATCTGTTACAGCAATCTGTGATCAGAGAATGAAAAATAGTCCTGACCACCCACAATGACATGATCCAGCAGGTCTACATCTATTGCCTCTAGTGCCGTCTTCAGCTTCTTGGTAACAGCTCGATCACTTGAGGATGGGGTAACACTTCCTGATGGATGGTTATGAGCCAGCATCACTGCACCTGCTCCCAGTTCAAGCACCCTTGAAATCACTTCCCTAGGAAACACAACTGCAGTGCTGATGCTCCCTTCGAATAACACTTCGGTGGTGAGTACGTGATGCGCTCCGTTTAAAAAGCAGACCACAAAAAGTTCCTGTTTACTGGCTTCAGCGAAATAGCTCCTGAAGTGATCAGCAGCTTTTCGGCTTGATCCAATGGGTTCACCTGCCTGAATCGTAAATCGCTTTACATATTCCTGTATTATTAGTTCATCTTGAACAGTGTCAAGGTTCATAGTTCTGCTCCTACTGTAATAATGTCATTGAATTCTGGTCGCAGGATCTAAATCTCCCACTTCTATTCAGTATCCATATACCTGAAAAATGGTTGGATTTTCGCATTCAATTCACTCAATTGCCTACCTCCTAGCTAACTTACTGATATTAATGATATAACGGTAGTAACCAGAAACACAATATTCTATGTAGCGTGTAAAAAGTACACCCTAAAGATGTACAATGTACACTTTCTAGTCTCTTTTTTCCCGAGCATATCAGCTTATTTATTTGGTTATTTCTATTCTCCTGTTGTGAGTCAATTCTTACCCTTGAGTCTAAAATTATCTCTGCTACACCCTTATGAGAGCACTCACAGAAAAAAGCGATTATGAAAATTGATCATCAACCAAACTCTTCTCCTCCTCCATACAAAGCAGGAGCATAAAACGTACGATTCTAGCTGTTTTTTAGCCTGTTTTTAAAAAAGAGTAACTATCGAGTAAAAGTGTGTGCAATTTCCGTACGCTTCGGTAGGGAGTCCCAATACAGGTAAATAAGAGGAGAAAAAGATGCAGAAACAAATTTCTAACGATGAGACCAAGCACCTAGTAAATATTTTCCTTAAGAACCTTGAGAAAAAAATAAATTCATCCTCTGATGTGCAGGCCGGTCTAAGATTTACACGAAAAAAATTAACAGCGCTCTCAAAGAAGTACGATCGTAATACTCTGGGGCATTTGTGCAAGAACTTTCTATTGGCTCTCCCTAACCACGTATCCCCCAATCCTCAAGCCTTATCCATTTGTACAGCAAACCTCATGGCAGAAGTATACTTGAGACCACTCGAACGAGGCATATCAACTGATACAAAACTAGCCACATTTGTGACCATACGTAAAGCGGCCTTCCACCACTGGTTTCAAATTACTTGCGATGATAAACTGAAATGGCGCGAAGCATTCGTCCTGTTGGCTGTGATAGTTGCTGCTGAGCGTCATGAAGGCGCTCTTCAGTCCCAAATAGAATTATATCTTCAATTTGAGCAGCGAAATATTAAGAAATATTTAAAACTACTCCTGAAAAAGGGGTTGATAACCTGCAAAGGCACAATAAAGGATGAGAACATATATGATTATCACCGCAATACAGATAACCTTGCCCACATTAATTCTCTCCAAAATATTTTTAAGGACTTCCACCCTGACAAAGCCTGGTTCTCGGAAATAGATCCCTTAAAGCTCAGCAATGAATATAACTGGGAACCCTATTTAGCCTGGAGACCAGTGGAACTAAAAAACCCCTTATTCGCAGTGGGAGGAAATTCAATTGATGTGCACGAGCGCGCTCTAGAGGTCACTCTCCTAGCATCTGCACTTCTTACTCGAGGACAGTTTCGACAATGGCTAGAGAGTGCCCACGGTGGACACTACAGGCAGATCTTACCCACAATCAAAGGTCATATTGAGACTACAGTAAAAGCCCTCTTTACAATACCCCACATCAAGCACGCCCACTATAAACAGATCTCCGAAACAATGCCCATTGTTATGTATGCAGGACGTAGCCGTTTTGAAATTGATCTCGAGTATCTGATTGTATTGGCCGAAGTAGTTAAACAACAAATTATTCATGCGTATCAGGATGTAAAAGTTGCCGGGAAAGCATTTACAATACAACTTAGTCTTCATCCTGAGGCGAGAACTCACATGAATTGGGATGTCCATCACTTTCTTGATTGTTTCCATCATAGCATCCCTTGGGAGAAGTGGAAACAAAAATATCCGAATAGGAATCCAGCCCTACCAGTTGGGGGAAATAATCTGCTTCAATCCCAGTTAAAGTGGGTTGAGATTGATAAAAACCTTTTTTCAGTGAAGGGCATAAAATCACAAATCGGATTTATGCACATGGCCAAAGAAATATATACACTTATCAACCTGCTAAATAGTAGGCGTGTTTTGTACTCTCTAAAGGAGGATACTTTTCTCAAAGGGATGAACACACTACGATCTTTAACTAAAACATTTGATAATCCTAGCCACCGTATGTTTACGGTCGTTTCGTCCAGGCAGGGAATTCCCAGTAAGGTCCGACCAATTTTTAAGTGTCCCGCAGGATTGCAGTTTCTGATGGTTGACATCAAACAGGCGGAATTTTCAATCTGGATCGCTTTGGCAGCTGAAAGAGAGGAGTCAGGTTCAAATGACACTGAAGTAGATTTCTCCGTAGTTAGCATGAGGTTGGGGATTCCAAGGGATAAAGTCAAACAGGCCATCTATAGTTATCTAAACGGAGCTCAGCCAAAAACTATTCTCCGAGAAAACGGTCTTACTTTAGCAAAGTGGAACAAGATAAAGCTTGAGTCTCAGGTGGGTCGGTTCAGTTCACTTAAGAAGGAGATTATTGACTATGCTAAGAAGAACGGAAAGACACCACCCACCCCTCTAAGATATAGTGCTCCCATTAATAGTCGTCACTATCGTGCGCTAGCTTGGTATGTCCAGGCAATTGGTGCAGAGATATTCAGACAGTGGATTCTGAACTTGAAAAAAGAAGGCCTTGCAACCGCAATTGTGAATCTGATCCATGATGAGATCATTTTTAAATTACCTGTTAGTGTTAATCTTTACGAAATAACCATGCGAATTGAAGAATGTTTACGTGATGCTTCAAATAGTATTCTCCCAAAAGCGAATTTTAGAATTCGGGCCAAGGCTGCAAAACGATGGGATGAAGAGACTGCCGCTGACATAAAAGTGTAAATCGAAGTGATTATTTGCAGCCTAAACAAGCATTCCTAGAGCAAAATTGGTTGATCAATTTTTGTGCGAGTGCTCAAGCCCCATTTCAGTGTCGCTTTATTCTGAAATTGATCATCACCTATTTTATCCGCTTTTTATGGTCATTTTTACCAGTTCTGATGATGAAAGGTTCGCAGTATGTTTTAGAGTCAAAACAGGGGTCTTTTTAGGCCATTTTTACAATTTTCTGAAATTCTACTTATGATGTACTTTTTACACGCAGAGAGTCCTACAGTATATAATTGGGGGTTTTTTGCCTTTTCCGGCTGTCTCCAAGGGAGCTCTCAGGTTGATTTATTTACTCCTTGAAATCACTTTGAGATTAAACCTATTTTTGACCAAAATCCTATCATTTTTGCAAGGTGTGAAAAATGCGTCTCTTTTTTACCTAGTCT
>Ga0307988_1001175_pt1 | contig 15423 bp, 7 predicted proteins | sample EllFjometagen183_FD_203166 | JGI IMG/M metagenome (GOLD analysis project Ga0307988, IMG submission 203166) | Marine microbial communities from Ellis Fjord, Antarctic Ocean - #183 | ecosystem: Environmental > Aquatic > Marine > Unclassified | place: Southern Ocean | collected 2014-10-08 | reverse complement strand
ATTAGTAAAAAAACTTCCAATAAATAAATATAAACGAGAAAACCGCAAAAAACACAATTCCAATCCACGACAGTATTCTTAAAAATAATCCGGGCATAGCTTCCTTGGGCATGTGTTTGTCAGTAACAACTTTGTAGTTTAACCATGCAAGCAGTGGTGCTGTAAGAAACGAAAGGGTAGTGGCCATCCCAATCATTGCTCCCATAGTTTTTCCTGCAAAAGCAATTATCATCATCGAACCTGTAATAATTAGTGCAAACCAAAGCCAAGTTAAGTATTGCTTATTTTTGATGCGGTTCCAACTTTGTGGAAATATATTCTTATAAACAGGGCTCAACACCCTTGGGTATGCATCAATTACAGTTATTGTGGTGCTTATCATAGTTGTGGTTGCAGCTATTGATACTATCCAATATGCCCAGTCGCCTAAACTCGAAGTATACATGTTAATTAGTTGCCCGGCAAATGTTACTCCACTTGACGAAAATTCTTTACCAGTCCCAAACATTATCAAAGCTCCCATCGCCAAAAAACCCATTGCAAGCAATGCTGTCCCAATATAACCAACTCTAAATTCCCTTAGTGCATCTTTTAATTTTGGAGTATAACCAAGCTCTTTATATTTGGCTATATTCCACACCGACGACCATACCGAAACATCAATTGGAGCAGGCATCCACCCCACAAAAGCTATCAGAAAAAATATATCAGCTCTACTTGTCCAGTTAAAATGTTTTATTGATTCGGGGGTTACCTCTTTGTTAATTCCAAGAGCTGCAAAAACGGCTGCAATGGTAGAAATAGCTAGCAGCACAATAATAAATTTAATAATTTTGTCGAGTAGACTGTATTTGCCAATTACCAATAACAATACTGCAATTACCAATACTAATGCACTTAATATTGTAATGTTTATGGTAATATTAAACACATATGCAAGTAACCCAACTGTAACAACGGTAACTGCAGCCTGAAGTATAAACATTGAGCCTACAGTAACTGCGCCAAAAAGTAATACCGCCCAACGCCCAACTTTCTGGTATCCATCTACTAAATTTGTGCCTGTTGCAACCGCATATCTAGTACCAAATTCAAAAAATGGATACTTTAATATGTTTGCTAATATTAATATCCAAATTAAATCGAAATTAAACATAGCACCTGCTCGTGTGCTTTGTACAAGGTGCGATACCCCAACGGCTGCCCCGGCGTACAATAAACTAGGACCTAATATTTTAAATAGTTTCCTCAACCAACAGTGCTTTTTAATTGATAGGCAAATGTATTAATTTAGCTGGAAATATTATTCTTTATTATTTGGGCGGTTACGTGCTTTACGTTTATAGTTGTTTTATGCCAAATGTTTTTTTGTAGTTAATGCATGGGCTTCCTTTGTCAGCCGCTGCTTATCAACAAAAAAATCATCTGCCATTTCAACAATCTATCACTCCAATTACTACCGCAGCTGACGCAACCACAAAACACTTCGTTAAGTTTTTATTTCTCGCCAAGCCGCTAAGTCGCAAAGGCTTTAATATCAAATAATTATAGAAATGATAATATTTTTATAAGTATCTGATTATAAACAACAGTGCATACAGAATTAACACCCCTTTGCGCCCTAGCGCCTTAGCGGTAAAAAACAACAGCACCCCAGCATCAATATTATTAGTACTTTTGAACTCATGGATTACATAACCAACCCGCAATTAAAACTAGCCTACGATTTTGTTCAATTTACCGGTAAAAACATCTTTCTTACGGGAAAAGCCGGTACCGGTAAAACAACTTTTTTGCATAATCTTAAAAATGTTTCGCATAAGCGGTTGGTTGTTGTTGCGCCAACCGGAGTTGCTGCCATAAATGCAAAAGGAGTAACCATACATTCATTTTTTCAACTTCCATTTGGTCCGCAAATACCCGGCGCTGAATCAGCTTCGGTAAAACTAAAAACTCGAAGATTTAATAAGGATAAAATAAACATAATCCGCAGTATGGATTTACTTGTTATTGACGAAATAAGTATGGTTAGGGCCGATTTGCTCGATGGAATTGATAACACATTACGCCGATTTAGAAACAGAAGCCTCCCTTTTGGAGGAGTTCAATTATTAATGATTGGTGACTTGCAACAACTAGCCCCGGTTGTTAAAGATGATGAATGGAATTTACTAAGAGGCCATTACGATACTGCGTTTTTTTTCAGTAGCAAAGCTTTACAACAAACCCAATTTGTAAGTATTGAGTTATTGCATGTATACAGGCAAAGTGATGAAAAGTTTATAAATCTGCTCAACCGTGTTAGAGATAATAAAATTGATAATGTAGTTATTGATGCTCTAAATGCCAGATACGATGCCAATTTTGATTCGGATAAGGCTGGTTATATAATATTAACAACTCATAATGCCAAAGCAAAAGAAATAAACGAATCTAGATTAAAAAGACTGAAAGAAAAGTCACATACTTTTAAAGCAAATATCTCAGGACTTTTCCCCGAGTACACATATCCAACTGATTTTGAACTTGTGTTGAAAAAAGGCTCACAGGTAATGTTTGTGAAAAACGATCCAAATCCTGCAAAAGAATATTACAACGGTAAAATTGGTAAGGTAATCAATTTCAATAATGGATTTGTAACTGTTGAATGTGTTGGTGATGACGAACTAATTGAAGTTGGAAAAGTAGAGTGGGAGAAAATGAAATACACCCTCGACGACCAAAGCAAAGAAATTAAAGAAACCGTTGAAGGAACTTTTACCCAGTATCCGCTAAAGTTGGCCTGGGCAATTACAATTCATAAAAGTCAGGGTTTAACCTTCGAAAATGCCGTTATTGATGCTCAAGCTGCTTTTGCACACGGGCAGGTTTATGTTGCTCTTAGCAGATGTAAAACGCTGGAGGGCATGGTGCTCAGTACTCCAATTCAGCGGCAAAGTATTAAGCACGATAGTACTATTAATAATTTCACTAAAGATGTTGAAGAAAATCAGCCTGATGAAGAGCAGTTAGTATCTTCAAAAAATGCATATCAGCTAGAGTTACTTACCGATCTTTTCGATTTTAAAATTATTCACAATCAAATTAACTACGCCATAAAACTATTCCAGGAGCATTATTCCAGTTTGCAAAATAATCCTGTTGATGAGTTTACAAATATGAATAAAAATGTGAGGATGGAAATAGTAGCTGTTGGCGATACCTTTAAACAACAACTGCACACACTTTTTAGCAAAAATAATAATATTGAAGAGAATGCTGAATTGCAAAATAGGGTAAAAAAAGCTTCTCCATATTTTTTAGCTAAAATGAATGAAATAATAGAATCATCAATCTCTAACTTTGTATTAGAAACTGATAATAAAGTTGTTAAAAAGCAAATTAAGAATGTAATGCAGAAATTACAACTTGATTATTTGTTAAAACAAAAGTGCTTAACTGCTTGCGTAGATGGCTTTGTGGTTGATGCTTTTCTTAAAACACGTGCTCTTGCATCAATAGAAGATCCAAAAGTGTCCATTAAAATAAAAAAATCAAAATCGGCAAGTAGTGCCAAAGATAGTAATGAATTATATAGAATATTAAAAGCATGGCGCGATTCACGAGCTGAGGAACTTGACTGGGAAGTTTATAGAGTTATTGAGCTTAAAGCTATGAACGAAATTTGTGATAAGTTGCCGTCAACACCACAGTCATTAAGTAAAATTAAAGGAATTGGTAAGGTTAAAATGGAAATGTTTAGCGACGAATTGCTTGATATTATTAACGATTATCGTGAAGAGAATAATATTGAAGATACATCACCAAATGAACCTGAAATTCCCATTAAAGTTGCAAAAAAGAAAAATAAAATTGATACAAAAAAAGCAAGTTTTGACTTATTTCAGTCTGGTAGTACAGTAAAAGAAATTGCTGAGGAACGCGGATTTGTTGTGTCAACTATTGAGGGGCATTTGGCACATTATGTAGGTATTGGTGAACTAGATATTAAATTGCTAATTGCTGATGATAAGATGAGGTCAATTTCAGATTATATGCTTGAAAATAGTTCCAGTACAATAACAGAAATAAAAATAGGACTTAAAAATGAGTTTACGTATTCTGAATTGAAATTAGTTTTCCAGTATTTATTATCACAAAATAAAATTGAACCTACTCCTAAAGAACATACCTAGCGCAAGTCTGAAGCAAAGCCCGTGCGTTGGGACTTGTGCTTAATTATGCAAAATTTCAATTTTAACCAAAACTGTATTACGCTCATAAACAATGGGTTTGATTAGGGTATTTGTATTATTGGGGTGTAGTATTTTTTATTGCAACTCGTTTTAATCAAAGCACAAGTCCCGGCGCACAGGCAAGCGCTTCAGACTTGCGCTAGAGAAGGAACAAATGCAGTTATTGTAAACCCTTATCGTTTGGTTGTTTTTAAAAAAGTTATTCGTTAATTTTGAAACTCAAACCTTTTGACTTACGATGGCATTTGTTCATTTTTACCTGTAAACGTTATTGATGGAACTGTATGATAATTACTCTTTTTCCAAAACCTTAATAAAAAGTCAATATCGTTTAATAAATTTTTTCCTTCACCTACTTTAAAGAATGGTAACTTTGTTTTACAATTATCAATACAATACATAGCTAATTCAGTTGATAATTCTTCTGCAAATAATAATCGTATAATATGCTCTGTACTGTCTTGCTTATTGAAATACTTATTTTCAGACAAAGGAAATGCACTAACTACGGCTAATGCAATTTCAACTCCACTTTTTGGGTTAAAGAATACTAACCCAGTATCTGAGATTTCCGAATAGTTTGTTGTTTCATTATCATCACTTCCAAAAAAACCATCTTTTCGTGCTCTTTTCATTGCTTCTTCTCTTTTCTTTTTTGTTAACTTTAATGAATGGTTAAAATACTCTGTGTATTTCCTTGTAAATTCATCAATTTTATTCGAAGGCATAAAAGCAATCTGTGAATTATTATTAAAATCTTTAAAAGTATCAAATTGTAACTGTAGTGTTTCATCAACTTTTTTAGTTTGATAGTCTAAAAAATTAACAGCTATTCTACTCTCTATAGAGTTTTTTTCGTCTAATATTAAGTCCGCATTAAAATCATCTTGAAAAAAGATACCTGAAAACCACCACTCGTCTTTCCATTTAACAATTCCCATAAATAAGATATTGTCAATTTTTTCTAACTCTTTATAATGGTCGAACGATTTTTTAGTTAGGTTGAATTTTTTGCTTGAAGCGATATGTTCAATAAATACATTATTATTGTCTTGACCTTTATACTGAAAGAAACCTGTAATTTTTTTTGAAATATTTAAAAAATCTGTGCTCAATGGGTGTTCTTTCCCTATTATTTTTGAAGCCCATTCCTTTCCTGTTAAACTTAATAACCGAGTATGACTCTTATGTAATTCAGCATCTCTGTTTTCGTTTAAGTAATGAATTATATTTTCTTTATCTTTATTATTTTTAATTATTTCAGTTTCATTATTTTGTAAATCTATAAGTGTATCGGGATAAAACAGATAAGTTTTAAAAAGAATAGTGTCAATCAAGTTTCGAGCTACATAATAATCACTTTCAGTTATATCTATTTCATAATACTTTTTTAAAACTTTATTTTCAGGTGCATACTCATAAGCTTCATCTAATATTTCAATAATATCAGATGCCATTTCAAAAAAGAAATAATTTTCTGAATTAATATACTTATCAGTCTGTATTGTATTAAAAAAATACCAAAATAAAAAATTAATGTCCTGTTCATTTATTTCATCTTCGTAGTAATAATCATTCGTATCATAGAAGGGTATATTTTTATTATAATATTCTTTATGAAGTTCAACAAAAGAAGTCCAAATATTTGTTTCTGTTATTATATCCTCAAAATATGAAGTTATGAAACAAGAAAGTGTATTAATTAATTTATTATCAAGATATTTAGATAGAATATCAAAGTGGTTACTTATTAGTTTTTCCTTTATTTCATTACATAATTTCAAATAATAACCATCTGTTATTGTCTGTCTTTTGTATGGTTTTAATTCTAACCAGTCTTTTAAGTATATCTTATCTTTCATTTCATTGTTTATTTTTTTCAATCTTTGTTAACTACTTTCTAGAGTTTAGTTCCTCAAAAATACAGAATTATAAGTTGTTTTTTATCCGGTTATTAATAATTGAAAGGACGATTCAGTTCAGCATCAATTTGGTTTGCAAGCTTCTTAAGCTCAAAATATTCCTGTTGTAACAGATAAACACTAGCTTCGTCAGTTGTGTCTTTAAGTCTGTTCATAATTTCGTTTAGCTGTTTGCTTATTATTCTTGATTTATATGGCATGTAGGTGGAAAGTACGAGATTGTACAAATCATCGCTTTCTTTTTTTACAAAAATTTTGTTTTTCTCCCAGTTATCACTTAGCTCGTATTGTGTTGATATTAGCTCAATTACCTTTAAAGAAATTTCCTGATCTTGATGATTAGTAAAGTATGCAGTATTTAAAGTTCTGTCTTCAGCTTTTGCAATATTAAACTCTTCTAATATTTTGCAAAATAGCTTGTTTTCAAAGCTTAGATTGTCATTTTTAAGATCATCAATAATAAAATCAGAAACCGCAACATCAATGGATTCATCATCCTCAGTTTTTACTTCAACTTCGCTATCGCCAAAAAGTAATAATAGCCGTACCAGGTCATTTTCCAGAAAACTAATATCGAGTGGATCTATATCAATTTGCTTTAACTTAGCATTTTGTATAGATTCGGGTGGAAAAACGTCTTGTGGAATGTTGCTGTTTTTGCTAAACCTTTGCCTAAGCAATTTATTTAGCTCATTCATTAAAGTTTGTTCGGCAACATCAAGCAGTACACCACACTCTTTTATGTAAACTGAGCGGGTAATTCCATCGGGGATTACCGAAATTGTTTGAACAATATTTTTAATCAGTTTTGCACGACCAGATGGATCGTTGGCCGTTTCGTCAAGTAATAAACTTGTTTTGAACTTAATGAAATCGGCAGCAGTATTGCTTATAAAATCTTCAGTTTCGGCAGTGCTATGGTTTCGGGCATATGAATCGGGATCTTCGCCCTCAGGAAAGAGAACAATTTTAACGTTCATTCCCTGTTCCAGGATTAAATCAATACCTCGGAATGAGGCTTTAATGCCAGCCGGATCGCCATCGTAGAGGATGGTAATATTTGGAGTGTACCTGCTGATTAATTTAATTTGATCAACAGTTAACGATGTGCCCGAAGATGAAACAACATTTTCGATGCCTGCCTGATGTAAAGAAATCACATCGGTATAACCTTCAACAAGGAAGCAATTATCTTTCTTTACAATTGCATTGCGGGCAAAGTAAATGCCATAAAGCACCTTGCTTTTATTGTAAATATCCGATTCGGGAGAGTTAAGGTATTTAGCTTTCGATTTTTCGGATGACAGAATTCTGCCTCCAAACCCAATAACTCTGCCTGTTAGACTATGAATTGGAAAAATTACTCTGCCTTTAAATCTGTCGAGAAGTTTATCATCTTTGGCAATACTCAACCCGGTGGCTGATAGAATATCCTTTTTATAGCCATTTTCCAGAGCATGTTTTGAATAATCTTCCCATTGATCGATGGCATAGCCAAGTTCAAATTTTTGAATTGTTGCCTCGCGGAATTCTCTTTCTTTAAGATAACTTAGAGCTACTGCCTTACCTTCACTTTTTTCGCTTAGGTTTTTTGTGAAGTAATTTGTTACAAAAGTATTTAACGCAAGCATACTCTCTTTTTCGTCGAGTTGCTGTTGCATTTCGGGGGTTACCTCCTCTTCTTCGATTTCAATGGAATATTTTTTTGCAATATACCTAAGTGCTTCAGGATATGAATAATGCTCATGCTCCATGATAAAACCAACAGCATTTCCTGCTTTGCCACAACCAAAACATTTGTAGATTCCCTTGGAAGGACTTACGCTAAACGAAGGTGTTTTTTCGTCATGAAACGGACACAATCCTAAGTAGTTAACCCCACGTTTTTTGAGTGTAATAAAGTCGCCCACAACCTCTTCAACGCGCGCAGTTTCAAAAATTGTTTGTATGGTGTTGGGATTAATCAAGCTTTTTTATTTTAATGCAAAGATAATTTTAATTTGATTGGTTTTTTTATCACGAAGGTGCACAAAGGGGTTTAAATAATTTTACCGACAAAAGCACGACTTTGTACTCCTGAGTATTTAGATCCCGAAAAAAGGAATCCATGAAGTGATATGACAAAAAATCCAAACCTCAATAATCAAATCTCAAATAAATCTCAATATCAAAAAATCAAATCTCAAACAGTAACTATTTTTTTTGAATATTGAATTTTCATTTTTGGAATTTATTTGTTATTTGTATTTTGAATATTGTAATTTCATAAAAACTGCTTAGTTAAATTAATTTCAGTATTTCATTAACATACAATCATTTACAATAAGTTGTCATTAGTAGCATAGCGAAGGATCTCAGAGTTTTTGCGGAGTAAAGAATACTTCGCTGCACTCAGGATAACAAGATCGCTATATGGACTTGTACAAAACCCGACTGGTCTTGCAAAAAACCTGTCTGGACGAAAACATATATTTATCAGGGGATTTCTCCCGATGGTCGAAATGAAGAACTAAGTTCGAGATGAACAACGTAGCTAGCGGCAAGGTGTGCAACGGTAGCTTATTGAAATGCACATGATATTTTTATTTGTTGGCGGATGCTGACTTTAGGAAGCACACGCACGACTTATAAAAATACAATGTGCATAAAATAACTACAAGTGAAAGACCTGATTGTCCGCCCAAAAAAACAAAAACAAATTTAACTTTATTTATATAGAATCTATCTTAATAACAGTATCTTTGCAAAACAAATTTAAAAAAGAAAAAATGGCACAAATAACATTAAAAGGTAACGCAATAAATACAATTGGAAACCTACCTAAAGTTGGTACAAAAGCACCTGAATTTACATTGGTAAAAAACAATTTATCGATGGGAAGTTTGGCAGACTACAAAGGAAAAAAAGTTATACTTAACATTTTCCCAAGTTTGGATACCGGCACTTGTGCAGCATCGGTACGTAGATTTAACCAGGAAGCATCGAATCTTGAAAACACTGTTGTACTATGTATTTCGAAGGATTTGCCATTTGCTCAGGCTCGTTTTTGCGGCGCCCAAGGATTGGAAGACGTTATTAATTTTAGTGATTTTCGTACCGGTGAGTTTGGAAAAGCTTATGGTGTTGAAATTGCTGATGGACCACTTGCCGGACTTGAGTCGAGAGCAGTTGTAATTGTTAACGAAGAAGGAAATGTAACTTACACACAGCAGGTTGCTGAAATTACCGAAGAGCCTAATTATGATGAGGCAATGGCTGCTTTATAGTAGAATAATTACAATATTAAAACGTATTATCTTTAATTAGATGGTACGTTTTTTTATTTTTGTATATTCTAAAATCAATTATTATGAAAAAGCAGATATTGTTACTTAGTATATTTTTAACTTCTTTAGCATCTTCTAGCTTGGCTCAAATTCCCTATAATCAGCGTTATATGGAGAATGTGTTTGATGAAATAGTAATTGAAACAAATGTGGTTTATGGTAATGCACCAGCAATTAATTTTCCATATTTGGATGAGGGTAACACAACGCCGCAAGACTTGCTGATGGATATTTATCAGCCAATTGGAGATAATATTGATTTACGACCTGCTGTTATATGTACACATTCAGGAGCTTTTGTTACAGGTAGTAAGGAAGCTGATGACATGGTTGCTTTTTGCGATTCGATGGCACACAGGGGTTATGTTACAGCAAGTATTGATTATCGTATGGGAATGAATATGCTTAATTCGGCGAGTTCTACTCGTGCTGTTTATCGTGGGATTCAAGATGGTAGATCTGCCATTAGGTTTTTAAAAGAAAATGCTCAGCTTTATGGAATAGACACAAATAATATTTATTTATTAGGAAGTAGTGCCGGAGCATATATTGGCCAACATAATTTTTACATGGATATGGAAGATGAAAGGCCTCCTGAAACGTATAATAATCCTGATTTAGGTTGTCTTGATTGTTCAGGAAATGTTTTTGAACATGATGGTAAGGCAAATGGACTTGTTGCTCTGTGGGGTGCACTTATGGATACAAATCTAATTGTAAGTAGTGATACGTTGCCAGTTTTTCTTGCACATGGAACCGCTGATGCAACTGTGCCTTTTGGTTATGGTAGCGCATTTGGTAATGATAATCTCCCAGCAACTTATGGAAGCAGTCTTGTTGCTGAACAACTTGAGAGTTTTAATGTTGGTGTTGAAACATATTTTGTATTTGGCGCCGGACATGAATTTTATGGGACTTCAAATGGTAACTGGGCAGGAAGCCCTAATAATTATTGGGATACTGTTTACACCAAAGTGCAGACGTACTATTATGATATACACAAACCTACAGCTGCATTTTCGATTGAGGGGTATGGCATGTATCATTTTGTTGATGAAAGTTTATCATCCACATCATGGTATTGGGATTTTGGCGATTATAATTATAGCACCGAGCAAAACCCCACACATGAATACGAAGAGGAGGGGTATTATAAAGTTACCCAGTTTGTCCAGAATAATAATCTAAGCTGGGATACTATTAGTGTTAATGTTGATTTTTTTGTTGGTGTTGCTGAAAGCATAAATGAACAACTACAAGTTTATCCTAATCCTGCCTCAACATATGTAATATTCCAAAATATTAATAATGAAGATTTAAGTGTAAGGCTAATAAACCTTTTAGGAGTAGAAATGGAGTTTTTTGAGATTCAAAAACTTCACGAACTAAAGTTATCCGTTAGTAAATATCCAAAAGGAATATATTTACTATACATCTCAAATGGAAATGAAAAGTCTATTAAGAAATTGGTTCTAAATTAATACTAATTTTATATCAGAATGACCGATATATACTCAAAATATTTATCATGCTTATAATCAACACTTTGCGATTTGACAAGAAACAAAAATCCCGTGAACTACTGATAGGGATAATGTGAGGAATAAGTCCATCTATATCAATTTCTTCTTTAATGTAATTGGGTAAATAGTTATTATAAACCAAATGCTTATTCAGTAAATTTTTATATTTGTAAAAAATATTTATACTAATAGTTCAATAATGAAATATATAATTACAAGATTATTATTAGGCATATTAATTTTATTGACTCTCCAATCATTCTCTCAAATTGAAGATTCAACAGCGAAACTACATCTCATATCAGATAGCCTTTCAATAAGTTATGAAGATGCAACCATATATCCGTTAAAACCTCCCAAAACAAACAGTCCACGAGCAACACTAACATATTTCATCTCATCCATGAACAAATTTTCTAGGATTTCAAATACAGCTTACTTACAAAGTATTCAAGAACCCGGATTATTTTTTTCTGATGAAGTTATTCGTATGAATGAGCAAGCAGAATATTTATTCAACCTATCAGTTTATTGTTTAGATATGAGCAGATTTCCTCCTGCCTTAAGGGAAGACGTAGGTTATACTATGGCCATTATGTTAAAAGAAATACTTGACAGAATCGATCTTCCACCCTTGACTGAAATCCCAGATTCAAAAGATGTAGAATTGGATTTAGAAACAAAAAAATATCCTAAACTACTTAAGTGGGCTATTCCAAATACAGATATTGTAATTTCAAGAATTGAAACTGGTGATCGCGCTGGGGAATTTCTTTTCTCACCTACTACAGTACATAATCTACCGGAATACTATCAGAGGATCAAAAATCAACCATATAAAACTAATAAATTAGTAACAAAAGGCGCATACAATTTCTATATCAGTTCACCAGGGCATATACTACCCCCGAAATGGAGAATATTTATTCCTGATTGGTCACTTGGAATATATCTGGGTCAAACAATATGGCAATGGATTTCTTTTATGGTTTCCATACTACTAGTTACTCTTATTGTCAGGTTTTTGTATAAATTACTAATCCAACGTTCAAAAAAAAGATCAAATGTTGTTCGAAGTTGGTCGTGGGTGTTATTTTTCTTATTGTTAGTATTTATTATCGAAATCATTTACTACTTCTTAAATGACCAAATTAATATAACCGATAATCTCTTCATTTATACAACCTTTATTTATGAGATATTATCATTGGTACTAATAGCAATTATCATTTATTACATGGTAATTTCAATTACTGCCACAATTATTAATTCCAACAGAATTGATAAAATTGGAATTGAAGCAACTTACACTCGTGCAATTTTTGGAATTATCGGTTTCATTTCTGCGGCTGCTGTTCTTGTTTTTGGACTTTCACAAATTGGTGTTTCAATAATACCACTTATTACAGGTCTTGGTATTGGAGGTCTTGCCATTGCATTAGCTGCCCGTTCAACCATTGAAAATGTAATTGCAAGTTTCACAATCTTTGCCGATAAACCTTACAAAGTAAATGATCGAGTTAAGGTTATGGGACATAATGGTACAATCGAGGTAATTGGGATAAGATCAACACAAATTAGGATGCTATCAGGATCTTTAGTTTCAATTCCAAATGAAAAGATGGCTACTGTTGAGATTGATAACATACAACGTAGATTATATTTAAGAAGGGAGTTCGACATCACTATAACTTATGATACAACACCTGAAAATATTGAAAAATCTTTACATATAATAAAAGAAATTCTCTCTGTTCCTTCAAATAACGGTGATGATGTTCATCCAAATCATGTTATAAACGAACCTGGTTATCCGCCTAGAGTTCACTTCGATAAATTCAACCCTGATTCATTAAACATATATGTTAGCTATTGGTACTTTCCTCCCAACTGGTGGGACTTCACAAAATTTAACGAAACAGTAAATCTTAATATCATCAAGCGATTCAATGCTGAAGCTATTTCATTTGCCTTTCCAACAGTAACTATTGATATGCCAGAAAAGGTCTAGAAATATTTTCTAACGAATAGAAAGGGAAAAAGAAACGATTTATGTCGGAAATTTGGGGTTGTAGTTAGTATAAGAAGTCAAGAAGATAAAATTAAAAAGATGAAGATTTATCAGCGGATTTGTAGTGCGTTCGTTATTGGTCATAAGTTGAAAGTCCGAAGTCGAAACTGAAGTATTTGAACTTAAGTATTCTGTCTTCGGACTTTTAACCATTAAACTGTGGCAGCATTATTTTACAATTATTTTATACCTCAAGCTACTATTATTTTCGGTAATATTTAATAAGTAAACACCTTGTGATATACCGTTTAAATCAAGTGTTAGTTTATTTTCTCCTTGATTTATTTGATGCATATTTTGCATAATAACTTTTCCCGAAATATCTGAGAAGCTAATGTTAAAATCAGTATTGTTTTTGGCAATAAACGAAATATTTAATAGGTTGCGGGTTGGATTGGGAAATATATTAACCTCTCCATTAACAAACAACTCATCAATACCAACGTACGAGAAATCGTAGGTTTGCTCAATAGTAATGTTGCCAACTAAATCCATCATATTGTTAACTGTAAGCACATAATCGCCAGATGTTATTTCAGATACTGTAAGATTAACTTGCGCCTTATTTAATCCATGTTGAACAGCAGCTTCAACTGTAACATCATTATTAAGTGTGTAATTATCAATATTTTGAGCAGTTGTAGCGTCAACTGCTTCATTAAAAATAACTTTAATGTTTGTGCTAATTACTGGTTCAGCACTCACAATTGTTGGTCCATTTATATCAGCAGTTTCTTGTACATCGTCTCCACTTGTGATTTCAATTTTCCATTCATCGTAATCCCAATTCATTGGCCCTTTAATATCGTATGCTGAACCTTCTGTTGGATAGTACTCAAAAACAGCCGTGTTTCTAATTTCTAGCTCACCTGTACCATCATTTACTGTCCACATGCCATAATTTGCCTGAAAATTAGCATCGACACAACTTGCATTACCAATCTTCACAAGTATACCTTCATGCCCTTCTTCCATACTGCCTGTTGCTACTTCCATATAATTTGGTAGCTCATGATTTGATGATACAAAGTAGAAATCAGTAATTTCTTTCATCTCGGTAAGACCATAATATTCAACAATTTTGCCTGTAATAACAACACTATCGCCAACTTTTACGTTTCTTCCGGCATCATAAATAAACAAACCATTCCAAAAACCATTTCCATCTTGAATAAAGTAGTTTAAACCTAAGTTTGATGTTACAATACCTGTGGTAGTAACAATTTGATCTTCGTAAGGGGAAGCTGCCTGCTGACCTTGAATGTCATAGATAGAAACAATTTCGCCGGTATATATTTTTTGAACATAGTAATCATAAACAACCGAAGTATTTTCGTTAACACCATCAGTAGCAACAACACTGTAATAAACAGTTTCGCCTCCAATTTGATTTGGAATAGTTGCAGTAAACTCATCGCCAGTTGCAACCATATCAATTGGATTGGTTAATAACTCGTAACTTGTTCCCCATAATAATTGGGCAGATGAAATTGCCCCACCTGTACTGGTAATAGTTGCATTAATTTGAATAACATCATCAGGAAAAACAACATCAAGTGACTGAGTCATATCTGTAATACTAATGGCATTTGCAGTTGCTCCTCCCCAAATTAGCTGAACCATTTCAGGATTGTCAATAAATGGGTTTCTATTATGTTGAAACGCAAAAATTGCATTGTTTCTATTTCTTTCAAACTCATCTGGTGGATCTTGTTCGTTCCACTCTATCAGAGTTGATAGTTTGCCATGTTCAGGAAGAGGATATGTGTTAACATGATCAACAACAGTTAAATCTATTTCGCCATTACCACCTTCATATCTTGTTGCCATGTAAAAAATTATACGTGCTATGTCGCCTTTTACAGCATCGCGAGCTTCCCAACTTGAATCAGTTGCATAACATTCAGTTGCAATGGCATTTGGCACACCTCCGTTGGCAAAATCCTTATTGCTTCTGGATTGATTTACCGAAGCAGCAGCAGGTTTTAAATTATGAACATCGCTGTACATTGGCATCCAATCCGCAAAATTACCATGCGATTTAGCCCAAACATGTTCACGGTTAAGTTCCAAACCACTTGTTCCGTAGTCACCATTTGAATGCGAAAATCCTGTATAAACCTGAATTACATTTGCTGAATTATTTGGATCAACATCAGATACACCAAAAATATACTTTGTTGAAAAATAGGTATATGGCACATGACCTTTAATTATGTCGTGCAAAGCTATTTTTAGTTCGTCTCCGTCTTTCCCATCGGTACCGTTGTAGTAACCGGTTTGCTGACTGCTAACAGTTAATGCAGCAATAAGCATTGTTAATAGTAGTGTAAATTTCATTTTTTT
>Ga0307988_1001174_pt1 | contig 15426 bp, 29 predicted proteins | sample EllFjometagen183_FD_203166 | JGI IMG/M metagenome (GOLD analysis project Ga0307988, IMG submission 203166) | Marine microbial communities from Ellis Fjord, Antarctic Ocean - #183 | ecosystem: Environmental > Aquatic > Marine > Unclassified | place: Southern Ocean | collected 2014-10-08 | reverse complement strand
AAGTACGGTACTAAAAAACCGAAAAAGTAAAAATTAAGAAGTAGTTAACAACGTTATTTGTAGTGGTTGGGTTGAGTAAGTAATTCTCTTAGAATGTCTTCCGGAGAAAAGCTGAAGACCGCCTTAGGGCAGCCGATTTAGATAACACTAAAAAGTATTAAAATGAGAAAGTCGAAACCAAAGAAGAGAGTATTATTACCGGATCCAAAGTTTAACGATTTATTGGTAACCCGGTTTGTAAATGACCTTATGGTGGATGGAAAAAAATCAACAGCTTACACGGTTTTTTATCAATCAATAGACATGGTAGAAAAACGAGTAAAAGACACTGAATTATCGCCGCTTGATGTTTGGAAAAAAGCATTGGAAAATATTACTCCAGCGGTTGAAGTGAAAAGTCGTCGGGTTGGTGGAGCTACATTTCAGGTACCAATGGAAGTTAGAACGGAAAGAAAGCAATCGATCAGTATTAAAAATATGATTTTGTTTGCTCGTAAACGTTCTGGTAAATCAATGGCCGATAAATTGTCTGCAGAAATTGTTGCTGCGTTCAATGAAGAAGGTGGTGCCTTTAAGAAAAAAGAAGATACACATAGAATGGCTGAGGCCAACCGTGCATTTGCACACTTCAGATTTTAGAATAGCATAAACTGGCAGACAAAAAAAATGGCTAAGCAAGATCTGAAATATACAAGGAATATTGGAATTATGGCGCACATCGATGCGGGTAAAACCACGGTAAGTGAAAGAGTTTTATACTATACCGGGTTAACACATCGTATTGGTGAAGTTCATGATGGTGCTGCAACAATGGATTGGATGGAGCAGGAGCAGGAGAGAGGAATTACAATTACATCGGCAGCTACTACAACATTTTGGAAATATAAAGATGTTGAGCACAAAATTAACATTATTGATACTCCCGGACACGTAGATTTTACTGTTGAAGTTGAACGTTCATTGCGAATTTTAGATGGAACCGTGGCACTCTTTTGTGCTGTTGGTGGTGTTGAAGCGCAATCGGAAACGGTTTGGCGTCAGGCAGAAAAATATGGTGTTCCCAGAATTGCATTCGTAAATAAAATGGATCGCTCGGGAGCCGATTTCTTTAATGTTTATAACGACATAATTGAAAAATTAGGTGCTAATCCTGTACCTGTTCAGTTGCCAATCGGAGCTGAAGAAAAATTCGAAGGGGTTATTGATCTTATCGAAATGAAAGCGGTTCGCTGGCACGACGATGCAGATATGGGAACCACTTATACTTTGGAAGAAATTCCCTCTGAATTGTTGGAACAAGCTGAAGAGTGGAGAGGAAAATTAGTAGAATCGGTTGCAGAAGTAGATGACGAAATTTTAGAACGTTATTTCGAAGACCCTGATTCAATTACTAAAGATGAATTGCTTGCCGTAATCAGACGGGCTACAATCGAAGGAGTTATAATTCCAATGATGTGTGGGTCTGCATTCAAAAACAAAGGAGTACAACGTTTGCTCGACTCTGTTTGTGCTTTCTTGCCAAGTCCGTTGGATAGTGGCGATATTGTAGGAACAAATCCATGGAATAATAAAGAAGAGAAGCGCACTGCTAATGTTGAAGAACCAATGGCTGCTTTGGCTTTTAAAATTGCTACCGACCCATTTGTAGGTCGTTTGGCATTTCTTCGTGTTTATTCGGGTAAAATTGATGCAGGTTCGCAGGTTTTGAATACACGTACAGGAAAGAAAGAAAGAATTTCAAGACTGTATCAAATGCATTCAAACAAACAAAATCCGAAAGAAGTAATAGAGGCTGGTGACATTTGTGCTGCTGTTGGATTTAAAGATATTCGTACCGGTGATACACTTTGTGCACTTAAAAGTCCAATTGTTTTGGAAAGTATGGATTTTCCGGAACCCGTTATTGGAATTGCAATTGAACCAAAATCTCAAAAAGATATTGATAAATTAGGAAATGGTCTGGCTAAATTGTCAGAAGAAGATCCTACATTTCAAGTACTTACCGACCCGGATTCAGGTCAAACAGTAATTCGTGGAATGGGTGAACTTCACCTTGAAATTCTGGTTGATCGTTTGCGTCGCGAATTTAAAGTTGAATGCAATCAAGGTGCGCCTCAGGTTGCTTATAAAGAGGCTATTAGTAAGAAAGTTGAACTTCGCGAAACATTCAAGAAACAAACTGGTGGACGTGGAAAATTTGCAGATATTATTGTTATAGTTGAACCGGCCGATAAAGGGATTACTGGATTACAGTTTATTGATAAGGTAAAAGGTGGAAGAATTCCTAGAGAATTTATTCCTTCTGTTGAAAAGGGTTTTACTGCTGCACTTACTAACGGTCCTTTGGCTGGTTTCCCGGTTGATAGTTTGAAAGTAACCCTCTTAGATGGTTCATTTCATCCGGTTGATTCAGACCAATTGTCGTTTGAAATATGCGCAAAACAAGCATTCAGAAGTTCTGCGTCGAAAGCAAGTCCAAAATTATTAGAGCCTATTATGAAATTGGAGATTGTAACTCCAGAAGAATATATGGGTGATATAATTGGAGATTTAAACCGAAGACGCGGAGAAATTGAAGGAATGGAAACTAAAGGAGGTGCTAAAGTAATTAATGCTAAAGTTCCTCTTGCAGAACAATTTGGTTATGTAACAGTATTGCGAACTTTATCATCTGGTAGGGCAACTTCGTCGATGGAGTTTAGCCACTATCAGGTAGTACCAAAAATTTTGGCTGAAAAAGTTTTAGATAATGTACAAGGAAGAACAGATTTATTATAATAATTATAACAGATTCTCACTATGAGTCAAAAGATCAGGATTAAGCTAAAATCGTACGATCACAACCTTGTTGACAAGAGTGCTGAGAAAATCGTAAAAACAGTTAAAAGTACCGGTGCGGTAGTAAGTGGTCCTATTCCACTTCCAACACACCGAAGAGTTTTTACTGTATTACGGTCAACCTTCGTAAATAAAAAATCGAGGGAGCAATTTCAGTTATCTTCATACAAACGTTTGATCGATATTTACAGCTCAACCGCAAAAACAATCGACGCATTAATGAAACTGGAGTTACCCAGTGGCGTCGAAGTAGAAATTAAAGTTTGATAATTTAAAGTAGTCCAAAATGGCTGGTATTATTGGAAAAAAAATCGGAATGACATCCGTATTCAGTGTTGAGGGGAAAAACATCCCATGCACTGTGATCGAAGCCGGTCCTTGTGTTGTAACACAAGTTAAGACCGAAGAAACCGACGGCTACGAAGCGCTGCAACTTGCTTATGGCGACAAGAAAGAAAAGAAAACGACAAAAGCAGAGTTTGGCCACTTTAAAAAGGCCGGTGTAACACCAAAGCGCAAAGTAGTAGAGTTTAAAAACACCTACCAGGAAACTTTTGAATTGGGACAAGAAATTGATGTCAACGTTTTTCATGAAAATGATTATGTTGACGTAGTTGGAGTTTCAAAAGGTAAAGGTTTTCAGGGAGTAGTAAAAAGACACAATTTCAAAGGAGTTAACGATGCAACTCACGGTCAGCACAACAGATTAAGAGCACCGGGTTCTATTGGAGCCTCTTCTTGGCCATCGCGAGTTTTTAAAGGAATGCGCATGGCAGGTAGAGATGGTGGAAAAACAGTAACCATCGAAAACCTTCAGGTAGTAAAAATTATTGCTGAGAAGAATTTAATTGTGGTAAAAGGTTCAGTACCTGGCGCCAAAGGTTCATACATAATAATGAGGAAACAATGGAACTAAGTGTACTGAATATTGAAGGAAAAGAAACCGGAAGGAAAGTCACTTTAAACGACCAGATCTTCGGTATAGAGCCCAGCGATCACGCCATTTACTTAGATGTGAAGCAATACATGGCTAACCAACGTCAGGGAACTCATAAATCGAAAGAACGGGCTGATATCACCGGTAGTACTCGTAAAATTAAAAAACAAAAAGGTACAGGTACAGCACGTGCAGGAAGTATTAAATCCCCTATTTTTCGTGGCGGTGGAACAGTCTTTGGTCCACGTCCGCGTAATTACGGTTTTAAACTGAACAAAAAGGTAAAACAATTAGCCAGAAAGTCTGCTTTGACATATAAAGCAAACGAACAAAGTATTATGGTGCTCGAAGATTTTAATTTTGAAGCCCCTAAAACTAAAGAAATGATGGCTTTAAAAAGTAATCTGCAAATAGCAGATAAAAAGTCACTTTTCGTTTTACCAGTCGAAAATAATAACATATATTTGTCCTCCAGAAATTTAGAGGGCGTATCGGTTGTAATAGCTTCAGAATTAAGTACTTACCAAATTCTTAATGCAGAAACCATTGTTCTTGTTGAAGGTTCGGTAGAGAAAATAGAAGAAGCGTTAAAATTTTAAGGCGATAAAAGAAATGGATATTATAATAAAACCATTAGTAACCGAAAAAATGACCAACCAGACGGAACGGTTCAACCGTTACGGATTTGTGGTAGATCGCAGGGCAACAAAACCTCAGATAAAAAAGGCTATCGAAAGCCTGTATGATGTTAAAGTTGACAGCGTGAATACCATGATATATGGTGGTAAGATGAAATCCAGGTTTACCAAAGGCGGTGTAATAACCGGCAAAACGGCTGCTTTCAAAAAAGCAATAATTACGTTGGTAGACGGAGACAGTATTGACTTTTATAGTAATATTTAATATAAAATGGCAGTAAGAAAACTAAAACCAGTAACTCCGGGTCAAAGGCACAAAATAATTGGCGCTTTTGATACCATTACTGCATCTACACCTGAGAAATCATTGTTGGAACCCCTGCGAAAATCTGGTGGGCGAAACAACCAGGGTCGCATGACAATGAGGTATAGAGGTGGGGGACACAAACGCAAATACCGTATTATCGACTTTAAACGCGATAAAGATGGTATTGCAGCTGTTGTCGATTCCATTCAGTACGATCCAAACCGTACTGGCCGTATCGCACTTCTGAAATACGAAGATGGCGAAAAAAGATATATCGTTGCACCTAACGGGTTGCAAGTTGGGCAAACGGTATACAGCGGTGCAGGAGCAGATCCTGAAGTTGGAAACTCTCTTCCCCTTTCTGAAATACCTCTGGGTACTTTGGTACACAACATTGAACTCCATCCCGGACAGGGTGGCGTTATGGCTCGTAGTGCAGGCGCGTATGCGCAGCTGACCTCTCGTGAAGGAAAATTCGCAATTTTGAAATTACCTTCAGGCGAATCTCGTATGGTACTGACATCCTGTAAGGCTACAGTAGGTACGGTTGGAAATACAGAACATAATCTTGAAAAATCGGGTAAAGCAGGTCGCTCAAGGTGGCTTGGAAGAAGACCCCGAGTTAGAGGTGTTGTAATGAATCCGGTAGATCACCCAATGGGTGGTGGAGAAGGAAAATCTTCAGGTGGACACCCACGCTCACGCACAGGTGTTCTGGCGAAAGGGTTTAAAACCCGTTCGAAGAAGAAAGCTTCCAACAAGTATATTGTAGAACGTAGGAAAAAATAAATAGAGGAATAATTATGAGTCGTTCATTAAAAAAAGGTCCTTTTATCGATTTTAAAATTGAAAAGAAAGTGTTGGCTATGAATGAAACCAACAAAAAATCGGTATTAAAAACATGGGCTAGAGCATCAGTAATTTCTCCCGATTTTGTTGGCCATACTATTGCAGTGCATAACGGAAACAAATTCATACCGGTTTACATTACCGAAAATATGGTAGGACACCGTTTAGGAGAGTTTGCGCCAACGCGTACATATAGGGGGCATGCTGGTAACAAAAAGAGGTAAGGCATAACTATTAATTTTAAAGAAAAAGAAAATGGGAGCCAGAAAAAGACTAGCAGCTGAGAAAAGAAAGGAAGAAAAAAAACAACAATATTTTGCTGTTTTAAAAAATTGCCCGACTTCACCACGAAAAATGAGGCTTGTAGCTGATATGATTCGAGGTATGGAAGTGAATAAAGCTTTAGATAATTTGAAGTACTCTTCAAAAGAAGCTTCTCGCAGGGTAGAGAAACTTCTTCTATCGGCCATTGCCAATTGGCAGGCTAAAAACGAAGGAGTTCGTTTAGAAGAAAGTGAACTTTACGTAGATAAAATCATGGTTGATTCAGGTCGTATGCTGAAAAGGTTACGCCCGGCTCCACAAGGTCGAGCTCACCGAATCAGAAAGCGTTCAAATCATGTGACTTTATTCGTAGATAGTAAAGAAAGTGTTGTTGAAGAAAATCTTAATTCGTAATACATGGGACAAAAAGTAAATCCGATATCAAATCGTTTGGGCTACATTAAAGGATGGGACTCAAATTGGTTCGGTGGTGACAATTACGGCGATAAATTGGTTGAAGACCACAAAATCAGAGAATACCTGAATGCTCGTTTGGCCAAAGCCAGTATTTCAAGAATCGTTATTGAACGTACCTTGAAACTGATCACCATCACAGTTCATACTTCACGCCCCGGTATTATTATTGGTAAAGGCGGTCAAGAAGTTGACAAACTGAAAGAAGAATTAAAGAAAATTACTAACAAAGAGGTTCAAATCAATATTTTCGAAATTAAGCGTCCTGAACTCGATGCCAAAATTGTTGCAAATAACATTGCAAGGCAAATCGAGGGTAAAATAGCTTACCGCAGGGCTACTAAGATGGCAATCGCTTCAACCATGAGAATGGGAGCCGAAGGAATCAAAGTTTTGGTTTCGGGAAGGTTAAACGGAGCAGAAATGGCACGTTCTGAAATGTATAAAGATGGTCGTACACCTCTGCATACTTTGCGTGCAGATATAGACTATGCATTGGCTGAAGCTTTAACAAAAACCGGACTTATTGGTGTAAAAGTTTGGATTTGTAAAGGTATGGTTTATGGTAAACGCGACTTGTCTCCAAACCTTGGTCAAAAACCAGGACGCGGTGGAAAAGGTGGTGCTCCAAACCGTAACAGACGTAGAAAATAGTGGTTTAACACGTAGAAATTAAAAAGGATGTTACAGCCGAAAAAAGTAAAATTTAGAAGAGTACAAAAGGGTCGAATGAAAGGGAATGCCCAAAGAGGTAATCAACTTGCATTTGGTTCATTTGGAATAAAGTCGTTGGATGAAGCGTGGCTCACGGGCCGCCAGATTGAAGCTGCAAGGGTTGCGGTAACTCGTCATATGCAACGACAAGGTCAGATATGGATAAGGGTTTTCCCTGATAAACCAATTACCAAAAAACCAGCCGAAGTTAGGATGGGTAAAGGTAAAGGTGCTCCTGAGGCATTTGTTGCTCCGATTTCTCCTGGGCGTATTATAATTGAAGCAGACGGTGTGCCATTTGCAATGGCCAAAGAAGCTTTAAGATTAGCCGCTCAGAAATTACCGGTTAAAACAAAGTTTATGATTAGACGTGATTATGTTGAAGAATAAAAAGGTGAATAATGAAAACTTCTGAAATCAAAGAACTGACGAACAAAGAAATCGTCGAAAGGTTACAGGTTGAAAAGGAAAACCTTGTTCGCCTAAAGTTAAATCATGCAGTATCGCCGCTTGAAAATCCAATGAAAATTAAGGAAAACAAGCAGACTATTGCAAGGTTAAAAACTATTCTTCATGAGAGAGAATTAAACGAAAATCAGAATTAATTCAACGATGGAAGAAAAAAAAGCAAGAAATCTCAGGAAAGAGAAAATCGGAGTAGTTGTTAGCGATAAAATGGACAAGTCTATTGTAGTTGCTGTTGCACGTAAAGTGAAACACCCTATATATGGTAAGTTTGTGAACAAAACAACTAAATTCCATGCCCATGATGAGGACAATACCTGCAACGCTGGTGATACTGTAAAGATAATGGAAACACGTCCACTCAGTAAAACCAAATGTTGGAGATTAGTTGAAATAATGGAAAGAGCTAAGTAATCATGATACAACAAGAATCAAGATGTGCAGTAGCTGATAACAGTGGAGCAAAAGAAGTGCTCTGTATTCGTGTTCTGGGAGGAACAAGAAAACGATATGCTTCTTTAGGCGATACCATTGTAGTTACAGTAAAAAGTGCAATGCCAGGCAGTGAAGTTAAAAAGGGAACAGTTTCCCGCGCAATTGTAGTTCGTACGAAAAAAGAAAATCGTCGTCAAGATGGTTCTTATATTCGATTCGACGACAACGCGGTTGTTCTTTTAAACGCCACTGATGAAATGCGTGGAACACGTATTTTCGGGCCAGTAGCACGTGAATTGCGAGAGAAAAATATGAAGATTATTTCACTCGCACCAGAAGTACTTTAAATAGTAAAAAGCTCAAAATGCAAAAAAAGTTACACATAAAGAAAGGTGACACTGTAATAGTGAATACGGGCAACAACAAAGGCAAAAAAGGCCGGGTGTTAGAAATATTCACAAAAACAGACAGAGCAATTGTAGAAGGTGTTAATATGATGAAAAAACATACCAAACCTAATGCGGAATCGCCACAGGGAGGTATCATCGAAAAAGAAGCACCTGTACACATCTCAAACTTAATGTTAGTTGACCCTAAATCGGGCGAAGCAACTCGTATTGGCAGGAGATTGGATGACAATGGTAAATTAGTTCGTTTTTCTAAAAAATCTGGAGAGGAGATAAAGTAATGGCTTACATACCAACTCTTAAAAAGAAATATCAGGAAGAAATAATTCCTTCATTAAAAAAAGGATTCGATTACTCTTCTGTGATGCAGGTTCCGAAATTAGAAAAAATCGTTCTTAATCAAGGTGTGGGAGCAGCAATAGCCGATAAAAAGCTAATTGATGTTGCTACAACGGAAATGACAATGATTGCAGGTCAAAAGGCAGTGCAAACCATGTCTAAAAAGGACATCTCTAATTTTAAACTAAGGAAAAAAATGCCAATTGGCGTGCGTGTTACATTACGTCGCGACCAAATGTATGAGTTTCTCGACCGTTTAGTTGCCGTGGCATTGCCACGTATCCGCGATTTTCGTGGAATAGAAAGCAAAATGGACGGAAGAGGTAATTATACGCTAGGCGTTCCAGAACAAATTGTTTTCCCAGAAATAGTGCTTGATAAAGTAAGCAAGATAAATGGGATGAATATTACCTTTGTTACTTCAGCAAATTCCGACGAAGAAGGTTTTGCTTTGTTGAAAGAATTAGGGTTACCATTTAAAAACGTTAAAAATAACTAGTTATGGCTAAAGAATCAATGAAAGCCCGTGAAGTGAAACGAGCAAAATTAGTTGAGAAATATGCCGAAAAACGTGCTAAGCTAAAAGCGGAAGGCGATTGGGAAGGTTTGCAAAAACTTCCTAAAAATTCTTCGAAAGTACGTTTACACAACAGGTGTAAACTTACTGGTCGACCAAAAGGGTACATGCGCCAATTCGGAATTAGCAGAATTAATTTTAGGGAAATGGCATCAGCCGGTTTAATTCCTGGAGTTAAAAAGGCAAGTTGGTAATCGATTAAAGAACTTGAAAAAATGAGTAAAGTAACAGATCCAATAGCAGATTATCTTACAAGGGTAAGAAATGGAATTCATGCAAAACATCGCGTGGTTGACATACCTGCTTCGAATTTGAAAAAAGAAATGACTAAACTGTTGAAAGATAAAGGCTACATTTTGAATTTCAAATTTGAAGAAGAGGTAGGTTACCAGGGGAATATTAAAATTGCATTGAAATACAACCCGGAAACTAAAATATCTGCAATTAAAAAGCTAGAACGAATTAGTAAACCAGGTTTACGTAAATATTGCGATTCTACAAACATACCACGTGTACTAAATGGTTTAGGCATAGCAATTATTTCTTCATCGAGAGGTGTAATAACCGACAAAGAAGCTCGAGAGCTTGGTATTGGGGGAGAAATTTTATGTCACGTCTATTAATAAAGCAACGGTCATGTCAAGAATAGGTAAATTACCCATAACAATCCCAGCAGGAGTAACAGTTAATGTTAACGATGAAAACGTTGTAACCGTTAAAGGATCTCTTGGTGAATTGTCACAGAAAATTGCTCCTGAAATTGAAGTATCGATTGAAGATGCTACAATCAATTTCAAAAGAGCAGGCGAATCAAAACGTCATAAATCATTTCATGGACTATACCGGTCTTTGGTAAACAATATGGTTATTGGTGTTGCCAATGCATACGAAATAAAGTTGGAATTAGTAGGTGTTGGTTATCGAGCCGAATTATTGCCCGGAAATGTGTTAGACCTTGTTTTAGGTTTTGCTCACCACACATACTTGCAAATTCCTTCCGAAGTAAAGGTTGAAGCAGTGTCTGATAAACGTAAAAACCCAATTGTTACTTTGAAAAGTATTGACAAGCAATTAGTTGGGCAAGTAGCTGCAAAAATCAGATCATTCCGCAAACCTGAACCTTACAAAGGAAAAGGTATTAAGTTTGTTGGCGAAGTATTAAGGCGAAAAGCTGGTAAAGCCGCTGCAAAATAATTTTTGAAAAATTAATTATTATGGCATTAACAAAAGTACAAAGGCGGACAAGAATTAGAAGTCATGTTCGCAAAATAGTTTCAGGCACAGCCGAACGCCCCAGATTGAGTGTTTTTAGAAGTAATAAACAAATTTACGCTCAAATAGTTAACGACTTGCAGGGAACAACTATGGTTGCTGCTTCTTCATCCGATAAAACAATTGGTGGTAAAGAAGGAAGCAAATCAGAAAAAGCAGCAATGGTAGGTAATTTGGTAGCCGAAAAAGCTTTGGCTGCAGGAATTACTGAAGTTGTGTTCGACAGAGGTGGTTATTTATACCACGGAAGAATTAAACAATTAGCTGACGCTGCCCGCAAAGGCGGCCTTAAATTCTAATACAATATGGCAAAAATAAGCAACAAAGTAAAAACAAGCGACCTGGATTTAAAAGACAGGTTGGTAGCCATTAACCGTGTTACAAAAGTTACAAAGGGTGGACGAACTTTTAGTTTTTCCGCAATTGTAATTGTTGGTAACGAAGACGGTATTGTAGGTTGGGGCCTTGGAAAAGCTAGCGAAGTAACAACCGCTATTTCAAAAGGTGTTGACGCAGCTAAAAAGAATTTGGTTAAAATTCCTGTAATTAATGGAACCATTCCTCACGAGCAGGTAGCTAAATTTGGTGGTGCTAATGTATTGTTAAAACCAGCTTCATCGGGTACCGGTGTTAAAGCGGGTGGTGCAATGCGTGCTGTATTAGAGAGTGTGGGTATCCACGATATCCTTGCTAAATCTAAAGGTTCATCAAATCCTCATAATTTGGTAAAAGCAACAATGGCTGCTTTACTCGAGTTAAGAGATGCATATACAGTTGCCGAGCATAGAGGTGTTTCATTAGGAAAAGTTTTTAAAGGATAACACAATTATGGCGAAACTTAGAATTACACAAGTAAAAAGTAGCATAGGCTCAACAAAACGTCAAAAGTTAACACTTGCGGCCTTAGGTTTAAAAAAATTAAACCGCCCGATTGAACACGAAGCTACACCTCAAATTGTTGGCATGGTTAACAAAATGAGGCATTTAATTAGTGTTGAAGAAGTTAAATAATATTTCAAATATTGAATTATGAATTTAAGTAACTTACAACCTGCAGAAGGATCGACAAAAACCACAAAACGAATCGGAAGAGGTCAAGGCACAGGTCGTGGCGGAACTTCTACTCGTGGACATAAAGGTCAGAAGTCTAGATCCGGATATTCAAGGAAAATAGGATTTGAAGGTGGACAGATGCCTTTACAGCGCGTGGTTCCAAAAATGGGATTTAAAAACATCAACAGGGTTGAATACAAAGGTATTAACCTTGATATGGTGCAAAGTATTGCTGAAAAGAGGAATTTGACTGTCATTGATAAAGAATCTTTGATTAATGCAGGAGTCGTTTCGAAAAACGATAGAATTAAAATTCTTGGTGGGGGAACTTTAAGTGCAAAACTTAAAGTAAAAGCCAATGCATTTTCTAAAAGCGCAAAAGAAGCAATAGAAAAATTAGAAGGAACAACTGAAATACTTTAAACCGAATGAAAAGATTCATTGAGACCCTAAAGAATATTTACAAGATTGAAGATCTTAGATTACGTATTGGAACAACATTATTCTTCCTGCTAATATACAGGTTAGGATCATTTGTTTCTCTCCCGGGAATAGATCCAGCTCAATTACAAAATCTGCAGTCACAAACTTCAGATGGATTACTTGGGCTTATTAATATGTTCTCCGGTGGTGCGTTTGCTCAGGCTTCTATCTTTGCTTTAGGAATTATGCCATATATTTCTGCCTCAATTGTGATTCAATTAATGGGAATCGCTGTGCCCTACTTCCAGAGGTTGCAGAAAGAGGGTGAGTCAGGAAGAAGGAAAATTAATCAGATTACACGGTATTTAACCGTAATAATCTTAATTCCACAGGCATCGGCTTATTTAGCTAATCTACATGCTCAGTTACCCGACACAGCATTTGCAATGACAGGCGTATGGTTTACCATCCCCTCAATTGTAATATTAACTGCTGGGTCTATGTTCGTTCTTTGGTTAGGCGAGCGTATTACCGATAAAGGAATTGGTAATGGTATTTCGCTGATTATTATGATTGGTATTATTGCCCGTTTACCTCAATCGGTTGTGCAGGAGTTCGCTGCTCGTATTAGCCAACAAGGTGGTGGGTTAGTAATGTTCCTGGTAGAATTTGTTATTCTATTCGTGGTGTTTATGGCCTCAATTATGTTGGTTCAGGGAACCCGCAGAATTCCGGTTCAGTATGCAAAACGAATTGTTGGTAACAAACAATACGGTGGTGTACGTCAGTACATTCCTCTTAAAGTTAACGCTGCAGGTGTAATGCCCATTATTTTTGCTCAGGCAATAATGATGGTTCCTATTACCATTGTTGGCGTTGCTAACTCTGAAAATCTTCGTGGTGTTGCGGCAGCTTTATCTAACATCACTGGGGTTTGGTACAACTTAACACAGTTTTTATTAGTAGTAGCTTTTACTTATTTTTATACGGCTATTACCATTAACCCTACACAAATGGCGGAAGACATGAAAAAGAACGGTGGTTTTATTCCAGGTGTTAAGCCCGGAAAACGAACCGTTGAATATCTGGATACTGTTATGTCGAGGATAACCTTACCGGGTTCAATTTTCCTTGGATTAGTAACCATACTTCCAGCATTTGCAATGTTAATTGGAATTCAGCAATCGTTTGCACTATTTTATGGTGGAACATCGCTGCTAATTCTTGTGGGTGTTGTGTTAGATACATTGCAACAAATCGAAAGCCACTTGTTGATGCGCCATTATGATGGTTTGATGAAATCAGGCCGAATTAAAGGACGTCCGGGTGGAGGAATGTAAATTGTTAAATTGAGGTATATTTTCAATTTTTATTAGTAAAAAAGATTTTTTATGGCAAAGCAGCCTTCCATAGAGCAAGATGGTACTATAATAGAAGCATTATCGAATGCGATGTTTCGTGTTGAACTGGAAAATGGCCATATTATTACAGGTCATATTTCAGGTAAAATGAGAATGCATTATATTAAAATTTTGCCCGGCGATAAGGTAAAAGTTGAAATGTCTCCCTATGATTTAACCAAAGGTAGAATTACATTTAGATATAAAAATTAAAGATTTAGTATATGAAAACTCGTGTTTCAGTGAAAAAGCGTAGTGCCGACTGCAAAATTATTCGCAGAAAGGGACGTTTATATGTGATTAATAAAAAGAACCCTAAGTTTAAACAACGTCAGGGATAACATTAATCTGAAAAATTAAAATTTATGGCACGTATAGTTGGTGTTGATATTCCAAATAATAAAAGAGGCGAAGTGGCTCTTACCTACATTTATGGTATTGGTCGCAGCAGGGCAGTTAGCATTTTAAAAGATGCTGATGTAGAAAATAACCTGAAGGTACAAGACTGGAACGACGATCAGTTTGCAGCAGTTCGTAAAGTAATTAACGAAAGCTTCAAAGTTGAAGGTGAATTGCGTTCAGAAGTTCAAATGAACATTAAACGACTAATGGACATTGGTTGTTATCGTGGTATTCGTCATCGTATTGGTTTACCAGTACGCGGACAAAGTACAAAGAATAATGCTCGTACCCGTAAAGGTAAAAGGAAAACGGTTGCTAATAAGAAAATGGCCACTAAATAAGGAATTTGAATTATGGCAAAAAAGACAGGATCAAGTAGAAAAAGAGTTGTTGTTGTTGAAGCTAATGGAATGGCTCACATCCACTCCTCTTTCAACAATATCATTATTACGTTGACAAACATGAATGGAGAAGTCATTTCGTGGTCGTCAGCTGGAAAGAAAGGATTTCGCGGTTCGAAAAAGAACACTCCTTATGCTGCTCAGGTAGCTTCAGAAGAGTGTGGTAAAACTGCTTACGACCTTGGACTTCGCAAAGTAAAAGTATACGTTAAAGGGCCTGGAAACGGGCGTGAATCGGCAATCAGATCTTTAGCCTCAATTGGCATACAAGTTACTGAAATTGTTGATGTAACTCCGCTTCCTCATAATGGTTGCAGACCTCCAAAACGACGTCGAGTTTAATTATTAAAAAGGAAAAGGTAATGGCAAGATATAGAGGACCAAAATCTAAGATAGCTCGTAAATTCGGTGAACCAATTTTTGGCCCCGATAAAGTATTCGAACAAAAAAATTATCCTCCTGGAATGCACGGATTGTCGTCGAAGAGGAGAAAAAAATCGGAATACGGGTTACAGTTGAAAGAAAAACAAAAAGCAAAATATACCTATGGTATTTTGGAAAGACAATTCCGTTCGCTCTTTAAAAAAGCTTCGGCTTCTAAAGGAGTAACCGGTGAAGTATTGTTACAATTGCTCGAAGCGCGATTGGACAATGTTATTTTCCGCATGGGTATTGCGAAATCACGAGCTGCAGCTCGTCAGTTTGTTTCACACAAACATATTACTGTGAACGGAAATGTAGTAAATATTCCTTCGTATTCGGTTAAATCTGGCGACATGGTTGGCGTTAGGGAAAAATCTAAATCGTTGGAAGAAATTACAGACTCATTGCATTCAAACCGAAGTACACGTTACGAGTGGTTAGAATGGAATGGCGATCTTATGACCGGAAAATTCTTGAATCGTCCGGAAAGAGAAGAAATACCTGAAAACATCAAAGAGCAACTTATCGTAGAGTTGTATTCAAAATAATAATTTTATTTAGAATATTATGGCAATATTAGCATTCCAAAAGCCTGACAAGGTAATAATGTTAGAATCAGATGATAAATTCGGAAAATTCGAATTTCGTCCGTTGGAACCGGGGTATGGTATTACAGTTGGTAATGCGCTGCGTCGAATCCTACTTTCATCGCTTGAAGGGTATGCGATTACAACTGTAAAAATCGAAGGAGTAGATCATGAATTTGCTACGATTAAAGGTGTTATTGAAGATGTAACAGATATAATCC
>Ga0307988_1001173_pt1 | contig 15435 bp, 9 predicted proteins | sample EllFjometagen183_FD_203166 | JGI IMG/M metagenome (GOLD analysis project Ga0307988, IMG submission 203166) | Marine microbial communities from Ellis Fjord, Antarctic Ocean - #183 | ecosystem: Environmental > Aquatic > Marine > Unclassified | place: Southern Ocean | collected 2014-10-08 | reverse complement strand
AATTTTGTGGAGTTCAATCGATTCCTTTTGATATCATCAATGATCTCTTCCGAATCCCTTTCATGCTGGCTGATGGATCGGTTTTCCGAATCGGCCAGGGCCTTTATCTGCCCATAGAACGCCTCATTTATATTCTTGATCTGTAAATTCGCCATAAAACGGTACCTCCCTGGACAAGCTTCATGAAATATTACCCTTCTTTCATGAAAAATACAATCAATATTTCTTTTTGCTAAGGGCGTAGAAGGCCACCGGCACAATCACCAGGGTAAAAAGGGTTGAAGCAAAAAGGCCGAAAATCAAGGCCCATGCCAGCCCGGAAAATATGGGATCGAGGGTAATGGGCCAAGCCCCCAGGGCCGTGGTGGCGGCGGTCAGTAAAATGGGCCGCAGTCGGATGGCGCCACTCTGCAAAATGGCATCCCGAAGGGCCACACCTTCCTTGACAGCTCCGTTTACGAATTCAATCAGCACCAGTGAATTTCGAATCACGATGCCGCCTAAGGCGATCATGCCGATCATGCTGGTGGCGGTAAAAAAGATCGGGTTGTCAAATCCTCCCACCGGATCCGCCAATAAGAGATTGAGCAGCCAGAACCCCGGCATGATGCCGATGAGGGTTAACGGAACCGACACCATGATCAGAAGGGGCATGAAAAACGAATTCATCTGGATCACCAGAAGCGTGTAGATTCCCATGAGGGCCGCCAAATAGGAAAACCCCATATCCCGGAACACCCTCAGTGTGATTTTCCATTCCCCTTCCCCGGCCCATTCAGCTCGCAGGCCTTTTGGAAGCGGTTTTTCGTCGATCCGTTTCTGCATGTCCAGGACGGCCTCCGCAGGAGCCCGACCGGCCATTTCCCCAAACACATAAACCACGCGCTCCAAATTCTTGTGATAAATGGGCTGATCCTCGGCCACTTTCACGAAATCCCCCAGTTCTACCAAGGGGATCATTTTACCGTTATGACCCTTTACGGGAATCTGGCTGAGTGCCGAAATACCGGAGCGTCCGCCCCTGGGAAGGATGATTTTCACGGGGAGAGGCTGACGTTCTCTCTGTCGGTGAACCGTGGCGGTACTCACCCCGCTGAGCGCCGTTTTCAAGGTTTGCGTGATCATGGCGGTACTCACCCCGTGTAGGGCCGCCTTTTCTTTATCCAACACAAAATCGATCCGGTCTCGCGGGGTCTCCGTAGTGTCATCAATATCCACCACAAAAGGTTCGGATTTCATGATGGTCTGCACGGCTTTCCCACCGGAAATCAGGTTTTCATAGGAATGGTCGGGAGATCCGTAAATTTCCGCCACCACCGTGGCAATGACCGGGGGTCCGGGGGGCATCTCCACCAGTTTGATATGAGCACCGTGGTCAGATGCAATGGCTTCAAGGTCTTTTCGCAACCGAAGCAGGATGGCATGACTCTGCTGTTTACGCCGCTGTTTGTCTGCCAAATTAACCCGGATATCCGCCACATGCCCGCCCTGGCGCAGGTAATAGTGCCGCACCATACCGTTAAAATCCATGGGGGAGGACGTTCCGGTAAAGGAAATAAGATTCGTTACTTCCGGAACCTGGCGCAGATATCGCTCAAAATCCTGGACCACACGGGACGTCTGCTCAAGGGGCGTACCTTCGGGCATGTCAATCACAATCTGGAATTCGTCTTTGTTGTCGAACGGGAGCATCTTCATGGGCACGTATCGAAAAAGCGCCAATCCCATGGACAACACCAACAACAAAAAAACACCGAGATACAGGAGGAATCGTTTTATCCCTGAATCGAGAAAGGGGCCCACCACGAGACCATACCCCCTTTTGACCCATTGGGGCGTCACATCAGCAACGTCAGTGGAACCGGCCTGTTTCCCCGAGGTGGTGGCAGAGCGCCTCAACAGCAGGTAACTGAGCCACGGCACCACCGTGATGGCACACACCGTGGAAAAACTGACTGTGAGCGGTACGTTGGCCGCCATGGGCGCCATGTAGGGACCCATCATGCCCGTGATGAAAAAAAGCGGCACAAAGGAGATAATAATGGCGAGGGTGCTCATGATTACCGGGGGAAGCACTTCCTGAACCGCATAAAGGGTTGCGGAAAGGGGATTTCGCCGCCCCATGCGCATGTGCCGCTGAATATTATCCACATTGGTGATGGGGTCGTCCACCACCAGTCCCAGGCTCAGGATGAGGGCGAACAGGGTCACCCGATTGATGGTGAACCCAAAGGTATAGTTGACAAAGAGGGCCAGGGAAAAACTCAATGGAACGGCCACGGCCACCACCAGGGCCTCGCGCCATCCCAGGGTAAAGGCCAGGAGGCCCACCACCGTCAGAATGGCGAACACCAGGGATCCCAGAAGATCGTTTACCTTATGCTGGGCCGTGTTGCCGTAATTACGGGTAACCGCCACTTCCACGCCATGGGGGAGCACGGTTTTTTTCAGTTCATCCATCTTTTTAAGGATTTCATCCGCCACCTGAACCGCATTGGTTCCCCGTTTTTTGGCCAGCGCCAGGGTAACGGCCGGCATGTCATAGGTCGACCCTGTCAGCCCCTCGTCACGCGCCAGGGCATTGGAAAAACCAAAACGGGTATAGGATGAGGGTTCCTCGGGACCGTCCGTCACCCTGGCAATATCCCGAAGATATACCGGTCGTCCCCGGTGCGTGGAAACCACCAGATCCGCCACATGGCGAACGGAAGCCACAAAAGAATCACTGGTGACGGACACGGACCGATTGGTAACATTGAAACGACCGGCCGTAACAGCCGCATCGGTCCCTTGAAGTGCCTGCCAGACATCCAGCATGGACACCCCAAAGCCCGCCATCCGGTCCGGGCTGAGTTCTACCCGCACCTCCCGGGAACGGCCACCCACAATATAGGTTCTTGAAATATCCGGAACCCCGGCCAGTCGACCGAGCACCTCTTCCCCCATGCGGCGCAGTTCATGATCATTGTATTTTTCGGAATAGAGGGTCAGGTTAATAATGGGAACATCGTCAATCTCCACTGGCCGGATCAGCCAGCTTTTAACCAGAGGGGGCGCCTGGTCCATATTCATGGAGACTTTATTGTACAATTTCACCAGGGAGCGTTCCCGGTCTTCTCCCACATAAAAGCGAACCGTGACAATGGCCATGTCCCGCCGGGAAACGGAATACACATATTCCACCCCATCAATCTGCCAGAGGAGCCGCTCCAGGGGCGTGGCCACCAGTTTTTCCACTTCCTCAGCCGATGCTCCGGGCGCATTCACATAAATATCCGCCAGGGGCACCACAATCTGGGGTTCCTCTTCCCGAGGCGTCATCAAGACGGCGGCGGTCCCCATGGCCATGGCGAAGATGATAAACAGGATGGAGAGTTTGGACGTGATAAAGAGTTCCACAATCCGGGCGATGACCCCTGGCGGTCGTGAATCCATTTGGCTCATTGGGCGCCCCCCCCTAACGCAACCGTCTCACCGCCGTTCAAACCGGAGAGGACTTCCACCCGGCTGTCAAACACCCTTCCCGTGGTGACATAGATGCGGTGCCAATCCTCTCCCGATTTCACCCGGACCATTTCCAGCTGACCCACCCGCTCAAGTCCGTTTTCCGGTATCCATACCACGGATATTTCCCCAACCGGCACCAGAAGGCGCCCGAACATACCGGGATAAAGCCCTTGCGTTTCCGGCAGGTCCACCTTGACCAGAAAGGATCGGGTGGCCGGGTCCGCGGAAGGGACGATTTCAGACACCGAACCTGACAGGGACTGTTTGACGGCCTTAATCATCACTTCCAGGATTTCCCCCATCTTGATCCGGTGGATAAAACTTTCCGGCACCATGGCCTCCAGACGCAAGGCCCCACGGGTCTGCAGTACCAACAATGGTTTTCCGGGGAACGCCATATCACCGGGCTCCGCCAGCCGTTTGACCACCTGACCATTGGCATCGGACCTAATTTCCGTATACTCCTGAACAATGCGCGCTTCATCAACGCCTTTCTCAGCCTGTCTGACTCCGGCATTTCCCTCTTTCAAACCTTCACGGGCCTGACTGAGACCGGCCCGGGCCTGCTGAAAATCCGCCTCGGCCTCCTCCAGCTGCTGTTTTGTGGCCGCTTCCGATTTGAAGTAAGTCTTCACACGACCATAAGCAGCTTCGGCCTTTTTGAAAGCGGCTTCCGCGTAATGGATCCCCTGTGCGGCCTGATCCCGCCTGGCCCGGGCCGATAAAACCGACTGCTTCGCCCGGTCCAGCCGTGCCTGGAGCTCCCGGCTGTCCAACACCACCAGTCGGTCTCCGGCTTTAACAACGTCCCCCGGCCGAACCAGAACCTCAACGATACGCCCCTGCACCCGGGACTCAATCCGGGTCTCCTGCTTGGGACGTACCGTTCCCGGGGCCTCATAAAAATCGGTCACCGTTTCTCGAACTGCTTTTGCGGTGGCTTTGGGAGTCCATGTCCGTTTCTCAGCAGGTATCTTCCCAGGCTCGATTTTATCAGGGACAAAAACGCCTGCCATGTAAAGCATCAATAACGCCAGCGCGCTTATGCCGCAAAGGAAAGAGAGAAAACGCAACCCTTTCCGAGGTTTCTTTTTATCCATGTCAATCAATCCATTCTCCTAAACCCTTCACAGTCCAACCGCCGTCATCTGTCGTCCGTCTTCTGTCGTCCGTCTTCTGCTGTCCGTCCTCCGTTCTCATAATCCCCCCAGAACCCCATGGCCCGACCGATTGCAGCAGCCGACTTCTCCCGATCATAAAAGGCTGTGGTGGCCCTCAGGCGCGACCGGTTTCTGGCCAGTTCCGTTTCCAAATACCGGGTAATGGTGACGGAGCCCCCTTCGTACTGTTTCTGAACCAGCCGCAGAGACTCTTCACTGTAGGCCACGCTGGCCCGACTCACATCCCAGCGGGCTTTGGCTTCCGCATATTTAAGATAAGCCCCTTTCAGTTGCAGCTGTACCATTAGGGTCGCCTTCCGGTCGCCGGCCAGCATCTCTTTAATGACTGCGCGGGCACGATCCACATGGGACTGCCGCCTGAACCCGGTAAACACATCCCAGTTGAGAATGACCCCCGCGGTCCAATTTTTCCGGTCCCAGTCAAAATCGAAACCCGGATCATCAAAATAGGTTCTCATCTGCGCATCCAGTTTCGGCAGGTATTCGGAGCGGGCCACATCCAGGTCCATGCGTGAACGCACCACCTGTAGACGGGATTTCTGTAATTCCGGGCGGTTCGCCATGGCCATGACCAATGCTTTTTCATATAGATCCGGCACCTTGATGGGGACCTGCTGTTCACCGGCCAAAGTGATGGGCGTATCCGGATCAAGACCCAGCAGGTTTGCCAGGGATGAAACGGAGAGGCTGTGATTGTTCCGGGCGCGAATCAGCCCTTCCCTGGACTGGGCCAGTGCAACCTTAAGGGACAACACATCAGATTTGAGGGCACCCCCGGCCTCATACCGCACACTGACCATACCCAGTTCATTTTTAACGGTTTTCGCGGAATCACGGCTGATGTCCACATATTTCAGAGCGGCCAGAACGCTGTAATAGGCATGGATAACCGAAGTCACCAGGCCGTTTTGAACGGTTTCCCGATCCAGTCGGCTAACGGCCAGGCCCGTTTCCGCCATGCGTTTTCTCAAATAATCCCGCCCCCCGTTAAAAAGATTCCATCTCCCCTGTATCCCCACTTCATAATTTTCAAACCATCCCGGGTTGTTGAAGTCGGTATTCGGTGGCAATTTACGCTGATCAATGGTTTTAAACAGGTACGCGGAAGGAGCGTTTCCCTGAAGATATTCCCCGTAGACACCGATTACCGGCCAGAATGCACTGATGGCCTCATCCAACATGGCCTCTGATTGTTGAATGCGGGCCACTGCCATGTCCAGATCAGGGTTGTTTTGAAGCGAAATCAGGATCACTTTTTCAAGGGTGAGAGAACCAGCAGCCTTCATCACCTTTTCGGGGGTTTCAGGCGGATGGGTTTGCACCGGTGTGGAAAGCACAGCCGGTGGTTTATTCGGCTTTTCATAGGCCTGTTTGATATGTTGATATTCATACCGACTATCGTGCTTACAGGATGGCAGCACAAAAAGGAATGCCGCCGTTATCAAACAAATGGCGGATGACAGATGACGGACGACCGCCCGCTGTCCTCTGCCCTCCGTCCTCTGTCTTCCGCCCTCCGCCCTCCGCCCTCCGTCACGCATCATCTTTCCCGGCCTCCTTGGCCCGGGTCTTGTCTTCACGCAACCAACTGGTCAAGAGATAAACAATATTTTTATAAAGGGCGGGATACTCCTCAAGGATCTCCTGGAAATCGTTACTGGTAATCATCAGCATACGACATTCCTCCACGCATTTGGCGGTGGCCGAACGGCCTTTCTTGTCCAGAACAGCGATTTCTCCGAAGCATTCGGGAGGCCCGATAGTGACCAGGAGTTTGTCATTTTCATTGACGATATCCACCTTTCCTTCCAGTATGAGATAGAGGGCATCGCCCGGGTCTCCCACGCTGAAAAGAACGTGACCCGCCTCAAAACTGACCTCTTGGGCAATCTGGGCCGTGATAATCATGTCCGTGATGGAAAATCCTTTGAAAAGCGAAACTTTTCTCAAAAAATGAATTTTTTCCAGTACCGGTATCATATCTTCAATCTCCTCCAAAACCGGCATGAACCGCTTTTTCATATCCGGCGGCACATCCAGGATGGCCGACACTTCAAGCCAATGATTGCTTTGCATCAAAATCTGTTCATAAACGTCCTCGATGGTCAGGTGGCGACCGGGTAAGGAATCCACCTTCATAAGGAATCCGTCCTCGAATGAAACCGCGTCCAGCAACCGCAGAAATGCTGCGTGGTCATCCCTTTTACCTTGAACCAGGCTATCCATATACTCGATGGATTTGCCTTTCACATGATCTATATTCCCGGATCGTGACGTCGTATGGGTAATTCGATAGTAGGAATCGAACATTCCCAGATGGGGATAGAAGATATCCAGTATTTTAAAAACGCACCACACCCGGTGTTCTATGTTCCGGGCCAGTTCGATCAACAACAGACTTTCCCGGTTCCATGATTTAACCACGGAATAGTAACGGCAGTATTCCGTACACAAATCAATTTCCCTGGGCAGATTTTCCAAAAGCGTATTGCAATCCAGATCCGGTTCCGCTTTCTTGATCTTCCCGATCACATTCAGGGCTTCCTCCCGAATCCGGGGAACATTCAAGTTTCCCAGCATCTCAAGCAAGAATTCAATGGTTTCAGGAGAAGGGTTGGCCTGAAGGCTTTTCAGGCATTTCCGCAATTCGAAATGGGATTTAGAATCGATAATGGATGCGATCATTTGGGAAATGATGGGGTAGGCGTCTTTTTCCAGAAAAGCAAGGTTCTCATTGAACCTTTCAAAATCACTGATCCGATTATAGCCAACCTTCTCCAGATATGCGCTGAACAGACGCGCATCCCCCAACTTTCCCAAAGCCCTTAAAATAACGTCAAAAGACTTGGAGGGATCCAGATCAAAATGGGCCTCCACATCACCTTTCAGATGCTGGAAACCTAAATGGCCGGTCAGCCAGATCCCAGCAAGCACATTTTCCGATTCATCCGAATGGATGAGAGAAACCGTTTCATGAACCACCGACTGTTTTAATGCCTCATCTCCGGTTCCATGAGCAATGGCCAGAATATACCGCCTGTAAATAATGGGAAGGTCTGAATCCATCCACCGCAAAATGACGCTTTTTTCAGAAACGCCCCACCGAGCAATCACTTTAAGACAGGCCAACTTCAGGGTTTTGTCGGTTTCCGCTTCAAACAAGCTCTCAAGACGCGCAATCAAGGCCGAAAGACCCAGGCTTCCGATAACGGAAACGACTTCAAGCCGCACTTCGCGATCATCATTATCCAGGAGTTCCAGCAAAATGAAGTTCAGGTCTGATGAATAATTGTTTCGAATGATGTCAAGAATATAGAGATACCCGTATCGATCGTGTGTTTCTGAAACCGCCTTCTCGTACTGATCAATAATATAGTTGACCTCCATCCTTACCAGCGAACTTTCAGCACCTGAAAGGGAGAGACGCCTCAGGACCGATGTTCTGAGAGAGTGGATGTAGTGCCCTGGAATTCGAGACACCACACCGATCATCACCATCAAAAAGGCCATGATCAAAAAACAATACAGGGGGACCACACCCTGCTGGGGCGGTAATACCACAAAAAAGAGACAAATAACGATGACCACCAGAGGCTTGATCAGGAGTTTGGAATAGAGCCGGAGAGCATTACAAAGTCTTTCAGGTACTGAAAACATGAGCACCTGGTAAGCGGCATCAAAAATAATGCGCCTGATCAGTTCATTGACACCGCATGCCACGACGGTCCCCCAGAACAGAAAGCTTTCATAACCCGGTCCCCGCATAAAATACGCCCACAGGACAAACACAAGGTTCGGAATCAACAGGAAAGGATAGGCAAAAAGGATACGGCCGTTGAACCACAGCCGCGTGAAGAAATAGATGAAAACAAGTTGAAACATGACTTGAAAAAAACTGATAAAGGCCTTGTAATCTCCTATAAATTCTGTTTTTGGGTCCGGTTTATCAGAACTATCGAAAGTGCTCGTTTGAATGGTTGAATCGATGGGAAACCGCTCATTTATCTGGGTATCAAATAGTACTTTGAAAAAGAGATTAAACACCCCGATCAGGATGGTGAGGTAAATGATGGATCGCATCACCCGGTATTTTTTCTGGGACTTAAACAGGGCACCGACCCCCACCCGTTCACTTGTGGCATTGTTGAGTATGTTCGATCGATGGATGGAAAAGATGTAGGAAACAATCAGGTAGCTGATGCTGGAAATGACCATGGTCAAAACCAGAAAACCCAAAGGATGATCGGCCGGTATCAAAGGGACCACCAGTCTTCCCGATAAAAAGGCGGCAATTCCGCCTGAAAACAGAAACAGGTTCTGGATCTTTCTTGATTCTCTAATATCGATGCAATAGTTGATCAGGGTCCAGGTCTGTACAATGATGAAATCATCCAGGATGTCAAAAATAACAAAGTATAATGAAGCGGGAAAGAACTTCTGCTGAAAACCGGGGAAGAACAGGGGAACCAGATAAAGCACCAGCGAACATCCAATCAAAAAAAGAATATCTCTCTTAATTCGATACTCAAATGAAATCTTCGGATTCAGCACATGGTAGAAAAAATAAAAAAGAACGAAACCAAAGCCCGCAAATCCATAGAGGAAGAAATAGGGCCGCTGGTTAACCCCCTCCTGAAAGCCCGGGGTGAGTTGAATGGCGGTCAGAAAGTTACTTTTGGTATAGGAAGTGATAACGGTGAAACATGAAATGTTAAAAAATACAAACAGGCATAACCCGATAATCAACTGAACATGATTGCGATTGGCATCCGTTCGTTTCCACATGGCGGTCGATTCGGTTTTCAAAAGAAGCAATTAGCGGTTAGCCGTTAGCGATTAGCGCCATTATAATCGTTAAGCCAATTGCTAAGAGCTAAGCGCTAACTGCGAAATTCACTTTTTATCCAGTTTCAAGACCTTCCGGTTATGATCGTAGGTACTGCTGATGCGGCGCAACTCCCTCACAAAAGGGATGGGCATGCGGTTGTAAAACTGAATGGTCTCGGGTGTATAGTCTGCCTCGTAAAGGGGAATGTTTTCAAAGGTTTCACCCTTGTAAGCATTTTTCCTGACAAACCTGGACGTGGGGGCCTGGTCAAAAACAAGCCCGCCATCGGCATCATAGCGGTAACCGTTCACATAAAGCCACTTATAAAAAGACTTTCGGTCCGCCGGCGCCCTCCTCTTGTAGGGTTTTTTGTTTTTTAGGGAATAGGCATGGAAATATTTTACACCCATCACTTCAGGATGTCCGTCGCCATCAATATCAAATACATCAAAATGGTTCGATTTGTTCCGGTAAGTCACCACCTGGGGCAGAAATTTCTCATCCGAGGGGAGCATTTGCCGCAACTCGGAAATATGCCCGGCATTGACATGGGTACAGCCATGGGACATGGGTCCTCGACTGAGAAGCCATAAACGGGGGTACGGTTTCCCGGTCCGGCTATCTTTTGTATTCTGTTTCCATTCTTTCGGAATGAACTTATTTGTCTTCGTATTGTCTCGAAACCACAGGGTATGAAATGAGTTATGCAGCGTTTTTCCCACATGCATATAGGGGAGCCAGGGCAAATACCCATAGCAGGCCTTGTCCGGGATGTGATCCACCACCTTGGTACGCTGGTGATGAATCAGGTTACGCTTTCCGGGGCAGGGATAAAGGGGAATATTTTGTCCATCGTATTTGGCCATTTGATTAAGCGTCCCAACGGGATACACGGCCGTGAATTCATAGAAATCGAGCATCTTCCCTTTAAGAGGATAGATGCTCTGGGTGGCGGCTTCAAACAGCTCAACAGCAGCGCTGTAAAACGCGTTCCAGGACTGCTCATTCTTTTCGGCTTCCTCATAAAGGCCATAGAGGGTAATGGTATAGCGCAGCTTGTCTTCCAGTCTCCAGGGAAACTCGGTGACCCATATCCTTGTGGGCAACATATTGTTGATGAGGATCAGGCTCTCCTGAATGGAGGGCTTTTTGGTTAGAAAAGGCGTCAGTTGGGTTGACCATTCGTTAATTCGCCGATCGAAATCCACTGAAATATGAAAAACCTTTCCCGGATTCAGCTTTTCAAGAATTTCAAGGCTGATTTTCCGGTATGCCTGTGGGTCCATACCGTTTTTTTCACCCGCCAGTTTCACAATGTTTTCCGCTTTAATGACCCGGCTGAATTTTTCAAAACCCAGGTTCTGGGTGAGTTTGATCTTTGCTTTTTTGATCAGCTCATCGTAGACATGATATCTCAAAGCCAGATCGGGGAGGTACGAATCAATGACCTGGTTTGACAGGACCACGGTAACGCGGATCTGATTGCCGCGTCCCAGATGGATATGGATACCTTTTGGATCCTGGCATCGGGGAGCAAATCCCGTATAAAAGGAGGGCTCAATCCGGTAATAAAATACCCCTTGGGGCTGATTTTCCGCATCATTCAGAATTTGGAATTTATTTTTCGCCGGCCCGGCGGCCTGAACAGTGTAAGCCATTGACAACACCAGGGGTAAGGCCAAGAGGCTTAATTTGAGACCATATAGCCAGCAAATGTTCATTAACTTTTTTTTCATTTAAAAAAATATCCTTTATTTGGAGGGGCGAATCATCATTCCCCCGCACTTGTGCTCTCACGATTTTTGTATTCTTTGATCAGTAAAGGAACAATCAGGATCCAGATGATGATCAACCCGATCACCATGTAATTGATCCTGAGGGCTGTGACCGCCATAACGGCCTGCATACCGATAATAACCGCACCGATGCCGCCTTTGGCAAAGCGGTATATGAACATGTCAATAACCGCCTTTCCCTTATATTTTTCAATATAACTCAATGGGATATAGAGGATCTCCTTGGCAGAACGAAAGATCGAATAGGAGAGGCTCTTGTTGGCCAGACGCGTACCGAACAGGACACCCATGGTCGGCGCAAAGAAAAACACAAGAGATCCGGCACCCATGATCGCCGGCACCAGTACCAGCGACAGCAGTATCCCCAGGAAATGGAGCATGGGCGCACTGATCCCAAACTGGAGGACCAGCGCAATCACATTGGTTGCTCCATAAAACCGGGCCAGATAAGCGGTCCTCAGATCCATTCCGGTGACCTGGACTTCCAGCACCTGGTTGAACTGCAGACCGATCAGTGCCGTCACAAACTGGCTCAGCATGAGCATGACGCAAATTAAGATCAAATATTTTGATCTCAACACCACGTCAAAGCCGCCCCAGATGCTTCCTTTTTTGTCACTTTCCTGAGCATTCTCAGCCCCTTTTTTCCGGGCCCGGGCCAGTACCGCACCACCCTTCCGGTTGGCATAGCCAAACAACCAAACCCCCAGCAGCAACGCCCCGCAGCCCACAAAAATGAGGTTTTTAGAGCCCATGACAGACGCCAGTTCGGAGGTCAGAACGCTGGCCACGATACCACCGATGGAACATCCACCAGCCAGAAATCCATAGAGGATTTTCGCCCGCTTTTCCGAGAATGTGGTGTCACAAAAAGTCCACAATTGCTCAATAAGGATGACCACATAGATGTCCTTTACAATAAAGGCCATCAGGGAAAATCCTCTGTTTCTGGCTGAAAAATAGAGATAGAACAGGAGAAAAAAAGCGACCGCCAGGAAAGTGCTCACCGCAAAAAGCCAGGAAGGCCTGGCGGAAACCACAAATTTATTGTAAACCCAGACCACCGCAGCCGTGGCTAAAGCCGATATGATCCAGACATGGGGCATTCTGGAAGCCCCCCAGGATGACAGGAAGAGGGACTCACAGACCGGCCTGATAAAGCTATAGCTGAACAACACCAGAAAAAAGCAGCCGAAAAGCGGCAGAAAAAGACCTTTGTTTTCTCCGGTGGCTGTGAGAAAATTTTCAAGCAATCGTTTTATGGGAGCCATTTTCAATCCTCAAAAATGACCATCCCACCATTGGGTGAGATGGCGGGATGGTCAGGAGAAAGATGAGTTGTTTTCTCGTTCCCATGTTCTGAGTGGGAATGGTGCGAATGCCAGAAAATAGGTAGTATCAACAAAAACCGGTTTTGTCATCGTTTTTCGGTTCCATATAAATAATGGTTATGTTGCGTGATTTTATTTGAAGCATTCGATACCGATAATTGGCGAATGATCCAGGAAGCATTTCCAGAAATTTCGACCATGAATGGTTTCCCCTTCCTGCGAAAGCCGGGGTCGATGCCAGTGGACTGCCTTGAACCCAACGGACTGGAACATCTCCTCATGAACAAAGACATCGAGAAAATAATTCTCGATCTCAAAGGCCTCGTCATCCAGGAAAAAAGCCCAGGTAATCGGGGCTCCCTCCCGAAATTCGCCAAGAACATTGATTTCGAATCCATATTTACGATATGACGGGGCGGTTGAATAATCCAGAGTGGGACTGGAATTGATTGTGACAAACCTCCCTCCCGGTCGCAGGCAACTTGCAATTGCGTTGCACATGGCTCCGAGTTCATCACGATCCCGTGCATAATTCAATAGATAAGCGGCGACAGCAAGATCATATTCTCCCTTCAGATCCAGTTGTTTGACATCCCCTGTGACATATTCAATCCCTAATTGTTGTTCCGCTTCCTGCTCACGGGCCAAATCAATCATACCCTTGGAAAGATCTACGCCAACGACCTTTGCAGCTCCGAGTTGCCGAATCAATCGGGTATAAAAACCTTCGCCACAAGGACGGCCACCTCACATTCTTTTTTATCAACCTTGAGTATGGTTTCCACCTTGTCCTTTTCAAATCCTTCCATGGGGCAGGAATCAATGCCCATGGATGCAGCAGCAGTCATAATATTGGCAAGTGCAATATAACATTGTTTGGCGCACCAGGCATAGGCGCTCATTTTGGGGAAAACTTCTGTTTCCATATACCATTTGTACCGGTCAATATACGCAAGAGTCGCTTCTTCCGGCAGTCCCCTTCTGAAGAAATTCGCCTTAACGTAATCATTTGATGGCTCCACAAGAGATGGTCTTGCCAGGATTAGAACCACATGGCTGGCATCGGTGACCTGTGCCTGATCCCAACAGACTGGTCGAAGCTGTTCTCTGATCTCTTTGGATTCAAGGACGAGAAATTTCCACGCTTCCATACCGTCTGAATCATATGCTGAGCGAATATATTTTCATTGATTCCCAGATCAACAAAAGTGCTCCCGGGAGGATACCAGAATTTGAGAGCGGAATTCAACAGAAAGGCACAATTCCAAAAAAGTACACAGGCACAAGAAATAGTAGAGGATCTCCAATTTCGAGATTTTAGACCAGATGCGAAATTGAAAGCAGGTTTGAGAGGGCCTGCTTTTTTCTCTTATGGCCCAATTCCCTGGAGTTTTGTCGGGAAATAAATCAAACGTTTGGCTTTTTCAGTCGATATAAGGTCCGCTTTAGGTAAGAGGCCAGACACATGAAGATTCTCAGAACCAGAATTCCGGATAGCGACGGTTTTTAGGAATGTTGTTGACCATAAGCGCAACGATCAGCATGATCAATGCACCCAGGCCCACCGGAATTACTACATAAAAGTACCCCAGGGCGTGAATCTTTTCACTGCCGATGACCGCAATGAGAGCCGTCGCACCTCCCGGAGGGTGCAGTGTTTTTATGGCGTGCATCACGGCGATGGCCGTTGCCACGGAGGTTGAAGCCGCAAGCCACATGTGATCATGAAACACCTTGCATAACGTCACTCCGATGATAGCGGAAACCACAGGCCTCCCATGAGATTTCTGGGTTGAGCAAGGGGGCTCTTGGTGGCCCCATAAATCAACACAGCTGAAGCTCCGAAAGAACCAATGATCATGATCAGATCGGTGCCCTCTCCAAGGAAATGGTAGTGGAACAGCGCAACGGATAAAATGCCCAGAAAGGTGCCTATTCAGGGCCTTTCACCCACAAAACGAAAATAATAGGAATAAACAGCAGTGTCAGAAAAGTACCCACCATAAGACCGCCGATGGTAACCGCGCCAAGGGGGGCCAGCCGTTCAAGACCGATGGCGGACCCAAGGGCAACGGGGAGCATGCCGGCCGCCACGGCAAAAGCGGTCATCAGCACCGGTCGTGTACGGATGCGAATGCTTTCAAGCATGGCTTCTCTTGGGTTGAGTCCGTCCGCCATCTTTTCCTGGGCAAAATGGATCAGCAAAATGGCGTTGTTCACGATGATGCCCGAGAGCAAAATAAAGCCCATCATGGCGGGCATGGACACATGATAATTCAGCAAGAGCAATGTCCAGGAGGCCCCGATAAGGGTGAGGGGAATGGAGAGCACAATCATGAGCGCCACCTTGACGCTGTCAAAAAGAGCCACCAGGGTGAAAAAGGTCAGCACCACGGCAAATCCGATGGCGAAGGCCATTCTCCCCGCCGATCTTTCAAACTCCTTTATATCCCCGGTCTGTTCCATGGTCACCGATGGGGGGAGTGCATAATCCTTGAAGGCGGTTTCGAAATCGGCCATGATATGGCTGATGGCGGCTTTTTCCCGTGAACCATAAACGTTCAGGGTGTAGTTCAATCCTTCCCGGGTAATCATTCCGGGTTCTGCTTCACTGCTGACGGAGGCCAGGGCCTCAAGGGGAATTTTTCCTTTTGGGGTGTCCAACAGCATGGTTTGAATCACCTTCAGAGAGTTGCGGTTCATTTCGGGGACCCAGACCCGGACGCCGAAATCGACACTGTTTTTAACCGGGAATGAGGCGACCCGGCTCCCGCGCAAAACGGCCTGGATCT
>Ga0307988_1001172_pt1 | contig 15443 bp, 8 predicted proteins | sample EllFjometagen183_FD_203166 | JGI IMG/M metagenome (GOLD analysis project Ga0307988, IMG submission 203166) | Marine microbial communities from Ellis Fjord, Antarctic Ocean - #183 | ecosystem: Environmental > Aquatic > Marine > Unclassified | place: Southern Ocean | collected 2014-10-08 | reverse complement strand
GTTTTATAAAATATTCAGGCAAAAATTAAACTTGTTTTCTATATTAAATCAAGGCAATTAGTACCTTATAATGTACACTGTTGGTGCAAGCCATACAAAACTCAACGCCCCATTAAAGCTAATGTCGAATCAAATTAGTTTATTAATCATTCATTTTTCATAAAATCTAAAAACGAAAATCAATCCAAAAATGAGTTGCACATTTGTGTAAATTTCTCATAAGATTTGTCATTGTTATTTAAAATAAAAGATTGTAACTTAATAACAAAATTACCCAACAAAGAAAAAACCGATCTGAAACTAAGGAATTTGATGTTCGTTCAGAAAAAATAAATACGAACATCATCCTTTACAACCGCTCTGATAATGCAACATGGATCTCAAATATCCACATTGTCTAAAACTCCTTCAATTCTATTGCGCTTATCTTACACTCAATCTAAATTTAGATGAAAACAAAAACCTTACTATCATTTTTCTAAAACACCTAAGTACTTATTTCTCAAATTTGTAATGTCAATTCCAAGAAAAAATCAGCTAAAACAATTTTGAGAAATCCGATTCTGCTCCTATTTTTTTGATTTTGGAATATGTTCCAGACAAAAATATGAACCAATGTAGATTCAATTTTTCTTGTTTCAAGTAAAAGAAACTCAACATAAGAAATTGATATCTATTTCAATTACTCAATTAAATTATAATCAGGTAAAAGACAATAACTTAAACCTAATACTTAGCTCACAATTATGAATTATTTAAAAACAATTCTACTCCTTTTTATGATTCTTTCATTTGCCGGATGCGAAGAAATTGAAACCATTTCAGGTGACTCAAATCTAAAAATCGTAAATGACTGCGATTATAGCGTTAAAATTTACTTCGATGATGCGTACATTGGTAGAGTCTCCTCTGAAGAAGATGAAACCTGGGCATGTCCGTCAGGTTCTCATACAATTAAAGCTACCTGCACCTACTCTGAAGATTACGAAGCCACCCATAATTTTATTTCGGGGAATGTAACAGTAATTCAGTTAGAAACGGTCAATAAATATCAAAGCATACTAATTATCCAATCAAATAAAACCGAGCATTAAGTTTTATAATCCAAATATTCAAAAAATGTACAAAAAGATCTATTTAATGAAAGCAAATGTAATTTCAAAAGTAATATGCCCGCTACTTATAATTGCTATTCTGGTTTCAGGATGTGCAAGTAGTACTTATTTACAAACCACACCACCACATGCATCTGTTCATGTTAAGGGACAGATAATAGGAACAACGCCATATACTTATTCTGATAGAAAAATGGCTGGTTCTTCAACTTTAATTACGTTTAAAAAAGATGGATATGAAGATTATTATACTACTCTGAGTAGAGTTGAACAATTTAATCCGGTTGCTCTTTTGGGAATTTTCTTTGTATGGCCACTTTTATGGTCTATTGGCTATGATAAAGTACATTCTTATGATCTGGAAAAGGCAGAGGATATTACCCAAGTTCCTTCAGATACTGATTCTGACGAGGCAAAAGTTATTGCACAAGCTATTCCAGATTCTAATCTAATAAAGGCAGAAGTTACTCTAAAGAACCAAAGAGTTGAGAGACTATTAACACAGGGAAAAATTGAAGAGGCGCTTGCCTTTTCTGAAAAACAAGAGGGTTCCAATCAATCTAATTGTTTTTATACTATTGCTGACTATTATTTGGATAAAGGAGATTATTCGACAGCCGAAGATTTCTATAGCAGAGCAGGGGATACTGAAGCAGGTTATGTAAAAATTGCTGAATCAATAATGAGAGGGGAAGTAATCGACACTGTTCTGGTAGTAAATGATAATAAGATAAAATCGTATCTGGAGAAAGTGTACGATAATGAAAAAGATGTTCTAACCCACATGGCTGTTTACTTTGAAAAATATGCAATCGAAAAAAAAGAACGATGTGCATTTATTCAAGTAATTAGAGACCAGGGAATAACCTCTATGTCAAGCGGCGGTAAAACTATTGATATAGATAAAGCTCTTAATCTGTCAAAGTTACAAGCTGTTTTTTACTATAATTCAGCTTTGCAAGTTTGTGAAAGACTGAACAATGTAGAGAAAGTAGAGCAATTTAAAAACGAGATAAAAGCACTGGATGGGAAATTACTAATTCCGCAAACAACCCCAGATTCTGATTTGAAAAAAACAGAAGATGTTAAACAAACTACTGCAGAATCTGAACTTGGAAAGACAAAAGAAGTTATTCCGACAGATTCGAATAATCGGACAAAGGTGGATAATAATGCAAGTGCCGCTTCTGAGAAAAAGAAACCAAACTCTCTTTTCCCGGAAGGGGAAGAACGTATAACTTTACTTTCTGCAACAATATCTCCAGAAACTATCACTACTAGTGGCTCTGAAGTAACTATAAAATTCAAAAACAACGAGTCCATTTCCACAGAGAATTTGATGCCAGTAGTTGTATTTGTTACCAGCTCAATGACAATTACAACAAGATTTTATTCCGGAAATATGTTTAATTCCGATAACATTATTTTTACCGTCTCCAATCCTCAAAATCACGATCCTTATAATTACAGAAGCTTTAACCAAGGGCAATTATCCGGAAGTGGAACAATCTACTGTTATTTAGAAGATTCGGGTGAAAGCGCAAATAAAGAAGATAACATTCGTGTCTCAAACGTACTAAGTATCTATGCTTCTTTTAAATAACAACAATAAAGATTGAAATTATGAAAATGTGCAATGGTCATTCATTTTAAAATAATCTTAATATTAAAAAAAACATCATGAAAACTACACCAAAATTTTTAACCCTTTTAGTACTTATCGTCATTCTAACTTCTTCGTGCGCAATAAAAAAATATGCACTTAGCCCTGACTTTTATTCTTCAGAATCAAAAGTAGGGGTGATTTTAGTAACAAATGAAATTGGAATATTGCAATCTGGTTCGCGGGGAGCATTAGATTTATTGCTAACACAAGGGAAAAAGTACAAAGAACCTCTTGAAGCTATTGATAGTAAGGTTAATCCGAAAACTAAGTTTGAAAAACTTCACTTAGAATTATTAAAATCAAAAGGTAAAAATGTCACAATTGTTGACCGCGAATTTGATGAGAGTCAATTTGAAAAGTTTGTCAAACCAGACAAAAGTAAAAATTATTTTAAAAAAGACATTCGATCGCTAAAGGACAAGTACAAAGTAGATGAATTAATGATAGCGAGTATCAGCTATGGCCTAAATATAAACTACTACGGGATGATTGAGACCGGGAAAGGTGGTTATACGCATATTGCAACTCATATAATAGATTTAAACGATAATTCTATTATTTATAAAACTGATTCGTGGGGCAATGGGAAGCTTGGAAAAAAATGGGATATCCCACCTTATGAACCATTAAGAATTGCAATAGCATCCGCCCTTCAGCAATCTTTTGGAGTAGAAAAGGCAAAGTATTGAGAGCAAATTATTTCCAATTTAGAAGACTAACTTCCAATATTGTAAGAGAATAAATAGTAGTAGTAGTATCAGTAAGTATTAATAAAAACATAAATATGAAGTTCATAAAAAAGAGAAATAAACCATTAATATTTAACATCATTTTGGTCGTATTCCTATTAGTGAGTTTCAATGGAGTTTCTCAAAACTCCTTTGCCGAAAAAATTCAGCCAATTATAGAGAATTTTGGCGCTGGAGTTGAATACGTAAAAAATAGTGAGCTCGGTATTTATGGGCAGTATAATTATAAAAATATTGCCATTGTTGGGCATGTTCGAAGATGTTCGCACAACAAAAAAATATATTTTACTCCTGGCGTAAAATATTATTACACCGATGATTTTTACGGCATAACACCATTTTTAAATTTACGATACGGGAGATTGCATTATAATCAAAAATGGTCATCTGTTGGTTATGATTATGACATTGTATATGTTTGGGATGCGGCCATGGGGCAGATGATGCCTGAGGTACGACCTTCATATTACGGAACCTCTGGCACATCACTACTTAACTCGCCTGCTTTATCCTTATCTGGAGGGGGAGAATATAATATTAAAAATTTTGGCGTAAATGCCAGTATTGGAGCATCTTATTACACAAAAATAAACGGCGATTTCAAAAATAAAACCAAATTGTTCTTCACAATTGGAGCTCTATATTATTTCGGAGGGAATAAGGAAATAGATTAACACTAAAAATTACAAATATGAAATAAATTGGAATTTGTTTAATGGCGGTTTTTTTAGTCCAACCATTTATAAAACAATCCAAATAATTCTACACTAATTACTCCTTAATCTGATAAACTTTAACGTAATCAAAATAATATTTTTGAGGAAAAATAGATTCATCTATTCCTTGTTGTCCACCCCAACCGCCACCAATAGCAAGGTTTAAAATTAAATAATGAGGTTTATCAAAAGGCCAGGTTTCGAATCCGGTGTTTTCATTATTAAAAACGAAATAACGGATACCATCAATATAGAACTCAATGCGGTTTTCGTACCATTCAATTGAATAAATGTGAAAATCGTCGTAAGGTTTTTCTACAACTACATTGTTGCCTTTGTTGGTTCCTAAAACATGATTATAGGCTTTGGTATGTACATTACCATGAATTACATCAGGGTCGAAACCTACATTTTCCATGATATCGATTTCACCACAATCGGGCCAATTTGTACCATTTCTAATGCTGTTTCCTAACATCCAAATTGCCGGCCAGGTACCAACTCCTGTGGGTAATTTTGCACGAACTTCAACTTTTCCATATAGAATTTCTTTCTTCCCATAAGTATGTAAACTTGCCGAAGTAATTTCGTTTTCATTCCAATTATCTTTTCGGGCTTCAATAATTAAATTTCCACTTTCAACACGTGCGTTCTCTTGTCGCTCTTTTGTGTAATACTGGGCTTCATCATTTCTAATATAGCCTTCCTCGTAATCCCAAATATTTCCATTGGGCAAACCGTCAGTATTAAAATTATCTTCCCAAACCAACTCCCATTCCACAGTTCCAAACTCAAATTCTAAATCTTTTTTTGGAAGATCTTCCGATTCGCTACAAGCGGTAAAAGTTGCCAAACAAGCTGCCACTAAAAATAGATACTTCATTTTTAATTTATTTTTTTCAAAGATAGAATTCTTTTAATTGAATTTTAAATCTTTCAATTTATCTATCCAAACAATACATCTTCACAAAGGTTCTGCTACTTTTGGCGTTAAATTATTAAAAATGGGAATATCAGTTCATCCGAAAGCAAAAGGTTTAATATTCGATTTAGACGGAACATTATCTGATTCGCTTCCGGTGCATGTTGAAACCTGGAATAAAGTAGGAGATAAATACGGATTTGTTTTCGATCCTCAAATTATTTATGAAATGACCGGCAGACCAACCATTGAATTTGCAAAGAGAATTGTTACCCAATACAAAATTTCTGCACATCCGGAAGAATTGGTAAAATTAAAACAACTGGAATTCTGGAATTCAGCCAACCTTCTTAAACCGATTGATGAAGTGGTTTATATTGTTAAAACTTTTTATGGAAAAATACCAATGGCGGTTGGAACGGGTGCCAGTCGTAAAAGTGCTGAATTTCAGCTGGAAGCTTTAAAACTAACAAAATATTTCGATGCTATTGTTTCTGCCAACGATGTAAGTAACCATAAACCCGACCCAGATACTTTTTTGGAATGTGCCCGTTTAATGAATATTGAGCCACGTTTCTGTCAGGTTTTTGAAGATGGCGATTTGGGAATTACAGCAGCGCAAACAGCTAATATGATGGTTACAGATATTCGTGAACACATTAATTACGGCGAATGGAAACTTTCTTAATAGCAGTAAAAACAGTTCTTCCATTATTTCTGGTTATTATTGCCGGAACCATTTTTTCGCGAACCAAAGCCAGTTCTCCTGCCTGGGTTGAAATATTAAATAAATATGCTCTTTACATTGGATTTCCGGCACTTGTAATTGCCTCGTTAATGCATCTTGAAATTGGAGAACAGTCGTACTCCAAACTAATTATTTATAACTCTGGCTATGTTATTTTTTGCTTGATTTTAGCTTTCCCAATGGCTAAATTGTTCAAGTTGTCGCGTAAAATGCTCAGGTCTCTTTTTCTGATTTTGCCTTTTGGAAACATCGCTTATTTAGGAATGCCGGTTTTACAAAATGCTTTTGGAAAAGAAATTTTACCGGTTGCTGCAATTATTGCTGCTATTTTTATTTTTTGGATGTTGACACTGGCAATAATTCTTATTGAGGTTTTTGGTCAGAAAAATTTTCAAGCAAAAAAGTTGTTACTCAGTTTGGTAAAAAATCCATTACTTATTTCTGTTTTTGTAGGACTTGCAATTGTAGTATTCAATATTAAAATGCCTGTTGTGGCAGAAAAAACCATTCAACTTTTTGCCGATTCTGTTACGGCAGTTGTACTTTTCTCGCTGGGAATTTTCCTTGGCATGCAAAAATTAGGAAAACCAAAAGAGTGGTATCGGGTATTTTCTTTTGTGGGTTTTACAATGCTCATCTTACCTTTCATTTTTTCTCAATTTCTAATTTTATTCAATTTTGAAACTGCATTGTTGAAAGCAACTATTATAGACACTGCAATGCCGCTGGGATTAACTCCTTACGCACTTTCTGTTCAATATAAGTTAGAAACCACGCTGGTTGCCCGAATTGTAGTTTTAGGCACTTTACTTTCTATGATGATTATTCCGCTTTGGATGGTGTTTTTGGGGTAAGAAAAAGCCCGCTTAACTGTATCTAAGAAAAGCAGGCTTTCAATAAAATTAATTTTACATTTTAACTATCTTTTTAACTTGAATAACCTTGTTTTGCTTTAAAGTAACAATATATACTCCTCGCATAATATCATTCAATATAAGTTTATTTTGACTTCCTTGTTCCAGTTCCAAACTTCTAATTAATCGTCCATTTATGTCAGAAATAGTAATAATAGCATCATCCGTCCCACTGGGAATTGAAATATTTAATTCGTTGTGAATTGGATTGGGATAAATATTAAAATCTTGCATCTCCTCCATATTGCCGATTGAAGTTGGATAGGTGACATTCAAATAAAAAACAATCCATTCGCTAAGGTTTCCTTTATCGGTTGCAGTAAGTTTTAAACCATACATACCATATCCGTCACTAGATGGATTTCCGGTTAATTTTAAAGTTACCGGATCGAAATTCAACCATTCAGGTAAAACAGAATTGTTTTCATTTGAAATTCTGTAAGTCAGTTCATCTCCAACATCGGGGTCTATAAAAACATCTGTTGGTATTTGAATTTCATTTTCTGAATTCATAAAAAAATGCTGTTGATTTAAGAAGTAATTAATTTCGGGTGGATCGTTTACATTAATTACTGTTAAAAAAACGGGTTGCATTGTTTCGGCAATACCATCGCTGGCAAATATGTTAAATGAATATTCGCCCACTCTACTATTGCCGGCTACACCAAATAATAATTCAGAGTTTGTATTAAAACTAAGCCAATCTGGTAAGTTCTCAAAACGAAAAGTTATGTTGTCTCCATTCATATCAGTCACTTGTAGCATGTACACATAAACTTGGTTTTGCAATACATAATTTATTGGAGTACTAATTATTTCGGGTGCAGCATTTACGTCAACTATTTGAAATTCCACCGATTTTTCTATTGAAAATCCACTACTGTCTTGCACTCCTATCAGAATTTTTACTACACCTTCAACCTCGTTAATAATTGGTCTCAACAACACTAATGAATCATTTATTATTTGAAAATAATCGTTCTCCTTGTCATTCTGACCATCGCCTTCCATTAAAAAATAACTATGCAAATCTGCTATATCTTCATCAATTGCATCTAATTCTGCAATTAAAGAGTTTGCTAATGTTGCTTCAAATATAGTTTGTCTGGAAATTGTAATGTCGGTAGGAGGATCATTTCTGTCAAGAACAACAATTTCAAAATCTTTTTCCTTTATTCTTCCTTTACTATCCACAACCTTTACCCGAATAGTATAGCTTGATTTCTCTTCGAAATTAAACATCGACTTTGCATACAAAGAACTATCAACCAGATCGAAATAGCTGACATCATTGGTAAATGTGCTAAGCAAACTAATTTCGTATTCACATTGCAAACCTTCAAAAACGGCTCTTAAATTTCCTATCAATAAAGAACTACTATTTTCAGCAATCTCATTTTTTGAAAGTACAATATCAGAAATCATACTGTTCTCCATAATCACATCAACAAAGTACGATTCTGAAACCGTCAAGTCTTCTGAGACAATAATAAACTCAACTCTGTTGTAATAATTTATTGGAGTAACTCCGCTAATAACTTTTCTACCGCTAACAAAAGCATTTGCTCCCGACGACAGGGTAAAATTGGCAATTATACTTCCTAAATCACTTTCATAACTTAGCTCGACTTCCAGAAAATTACCTGAAAAACGAGTTTCACCTATTTGATTAGGAAATGAAAAGGACAAGATTTTAGCTTGATCGGTATAAACTATTGGCGGATCAGTAGAAGATGTAAAAATAAATGGATCTACCACTGAACCAACAATGTCGTTTACCATAAAATCTACTGTTTCGTTAGTAAAATTTGCTGAATCTTGTTGATAATCGTAAATTTTAAACGAAACTGTACCCGTTAGATCGTTACTATAAATCATTAGAAAAACAAGATATTCATCTAATACCGGTTGATATTTTAAATTAGTAACTCCCCTGCACTCCCCATTTATGAAAGCCGCTATTAAGTCGTTCTGGTTGACAGAAAACTCACCATTTAATTTTAATTTTCCAGTAATGGTCATTGAATACATGTACTCATTCGGATTCACTGACCAATCGGGTTGAGCAAAAGTTGCTGTTCCAATGCAGGCAAGAAAAACTGCCAAAATAATTTTAGATGTATTTTGAAATTTCATGATTACCTGGTTTTTGAGATTTTTACTGTTTCTACTGTATTGCCAGTCACAAATCGGATATAATACATTCCGGAGTTTACTAAATTTCCAGCTTGATTTCGTCCGTCCCAAATTACTTTAGTTATTGCATTCACCGGGTAATCATCATAAATTCTTTTGATTAAAGAACCGGTAGCATTTAGAATATCTATCGAAACTTCGCCCGAGGTTAAAGAAAATTCAATATTAATTTGACCACTAAACGGATTTGGGTAACACCTCAAAAAGGATTCATTGTCAAACATTCCATTAACTGAAGTGACACTTTTCAAAGTTAAATCTAATGGATTCTGAGTTGTTCCGTAAACTACATTCAATCCAAACGGTTTTGTTTCGTTGATACTATAGAAATTACCGGTCATCCCGTCGAATAAACGAAAATCAATCCACTGCCCGTTTTCGCTGTTACTTACATTTAGAAAGAATGGGTCGTATCCGATACCACTGTTAAATACCGGAGAAATGAAACCATGACACTCGCCATTAATAAATGCTCCTAAAACCATTTGGTTGTTTACAGTTACTTCCGGGGTTTGGCTCACATCAAGTCGTGCTATAACCGACATATTCCCTTCGTATTGAGATAAGTCGTTATCCCAGCCTGAGGGCGGTGAAGAAAACCTGGGTATTTTTACACCTTTAAACACCGTACTATTTGGATAAGTAAGCACTCCCAGGTTTTTTACATTTAACATATAACCTTTCCCGGGTTGCATAACATCGAGTGTACCCAACCATCCAACTCTTGGATCGTACATCGAGAATGAATATTGACTCTTAATTATTTCGGATGTATCAGCCACATACAATCGTAATGCGTCATTAACATCCATCGATAAATCGGGTAAATATCCAATATAATTCCAACCACTAAATAATGTAATTGGATTATCTTCCGGAACAATGTCTGCACCACTATAGACAACTGTATCATTTCTATTAATTTTAATTTGATACATTAGGTAATTATCTATTGAATCAATTCCGGCTTCTTCAATCCATCCTCCTTCTCCAATAAATTGAGAATATCCTGTTTTTGTCTTCATATAATCGTCAAAATCTGATTCAAGAGACGAAAAGAATAAATTTAAACTATCCTGATTTTCTGCCAATTTATTGAATGAAACCCAATTCCATCCCTGGGCAAGTGAAATATATTGTCGATATAAACCTGAAGCCTCAAATATTACTGGGTCGAGGGTTGTGCCGACTACACCATTGGGGATGAATGTGATGTTAAACGGACTCACATAATCTAGTATTTGACCTACACTAGCATCCCAAATACGAAACTCCAATTGGTCTTGGCTCACATTGCCGTAAACATTTAAAAATATAATGTAAGAATCAAAATCTTTCAAATAACGTACATTGGCAACACCGCGAATACTATCGTTTACAAATACAGCCACTTTATCAAATATATCGGTTGAAAAAACACCTTCAATACGAACACGACCTATCATGTTCATTGTGTACTCAAACTTTTTTGGATCAATATTCCAGTCTGGCGGCGTTTTATAAACTTTTATTGTAACCGGTAACTTTTCATCAAATCCATCCTCGGTATGAAGAATAACATCTTCGTTATATTCTCCAATATTTAGAGCCGGATTAATTGTAAACAAAATTTCTATTGTTGATTCGGGACCAATAACACCACTCGACGGATTTGCTGTTAACCATGGAGGAAGATTGATTAAAGTAAAATTCACCATCCTTCCACCTGTATTTTTTATGCTGGAAACAAAATCCATTGGCTTATAAATCTCCTTGGTAAAAATTTTGCGTTCGTCTTCCCAACGAACCTGATTACGATGTACATAAGCAGTCCATGTTACGGGCGAAGCCAAACGGTTTCCATATTTGTCTTCAACTCCTTCAACCGTAATTTCCATTATATTTTTCTCCAACTCTGCAAACAAATACGATTTTGGGTTGATTATAATTTTATCTACTGATGAAACAAAATCATAAGCAATACTTTGCACCGGACGTACATCTTTCATATTTGGTGCATCGGTTGAATATGCATCTCCTGCAACTGCAACTGCATCTGTTGCACCTAAATCTTCGACAAAATTTTCAAGGGTAGGCTCCTGATGCATAACACCAAGATTATCTTTATAATATCCTTCAAAAGGAAAATAAACCATTAATCCAATTTCATCACCTTGTAATTTTGAATTCATATCCATTCGAATTTGGGTTGTAGATTTGGCCAAATCCCATAAACGGAATTCATCTAACTTTCCTGAATAATACCAATCTTCTCCTGCACCTTCAATATTATCCCACTTTCGAACTCCGAGATACATTTTGCCGCCGGCAATTCCTCCAAGCACAGTATTTTCCTTTTCATTCTGTAATTCGCCATCAATTAAAGAAATTACATTACCGTTCCTTCGTAATACCAGTGCAAAATGGTGCCACGAATTATCGAAATAATTATTAGTAACAGCTTCATGCATATAACCTTTACTGGCAACCCATATTTTACCATCGGGGGTAGCGTAAATACTCAATGTTTTATCCAACAAATTATCACCTTCATTTCCATCGCCCTTTTGGTTCGAAAACAGGCAAATTGTATCAGATGGATTATCATCTCTAAACCAAAATTCTATTGTGTAATCCATTTCCGGAATAATAGCAAAATAACCTGTACTAAATTCCAAAGAATTGTTCCCTGTAAAATCCCAGGATGAACCACCCGGATAAACTTCCCATGGAGCAAAAACCTCCATGTGGCGATAAGCTGCCTTATCAATAGCAAGTTCGCCAAAGGCTTCATTAGTTGGCCAGTATCCATATAAACCAACTTCGTTTCCCGAAAGTGTCGCATATTGATTAGCATACACATCTCCTAAGGAAAGATACTTCGACCAAATTCTTAATTCGTGAAAACTTCCTTCAAAATAATCTGCTCCCGATATGGATGATTTACCCACAACTATTTTCCCTACGTTGTTAAATGAAACACTTTCTCCTCTAACTGTTAATATCGGTTCGTCGTTATGATAAATAAAAATATCTCCATATTCGTAGTCAAAAACATACGCCATATGTTGCCATGCTTCAGGAGGTGCAGCATCAGGAAAATCGAAATCAGCTTCATACTCAACATTACCTATTTTAAAATAGGTTTTATAACCATCCCTTAATCCAATTTCAATACTCGATGCCGGATCATTTCCTTGCGAAAGAATTACAGCATTATCATAATTATCTGGTCGCATCCAGAATTCTATAGTAAATGATTTATCGTTAAAAGATATCCCCTCCGGAATTAATCCATAATCATTAGAACCATTAAATCGCACATAAGCTTCATGTTTCAACGAGTCATAGTTTAAAGTACCTTTTAAATCGAAATTAAACTGGGTAAGCAAGCCCCCTTCAATTGCTTCATTAAATGTTAAACTTATGTTCTCATCTATATTAAGAATACCATCTGCCGGTTCCGGTGTTCCAAATAACTGTGGCCGATGGCCATCGAGCATTCCTGAAATATAAGGTGATTCATTTCTCGAGCCATTTGAGCACGTAGAAACAACCCTGATATCGTAGGCACGATCACTCAAACCAGTCATATCCCAATCGAATGTTACATATGGCTCATCGTTAATCAACAATGTATCCGGGATTTCGTCTTTATTCTCCAAATCCGGATCATTTACAAAATACTTAACCGGCACCCAAATACTTCCCGAAGAAGGTTTGTATTCGAATGCGAAACTCACAAATGAAGGAAACGCAAGGTTGTAATTTCCCAAACGGACTGTCATTGTATCGTTATCGCGAACATTCACCACCCAGTTATCCAGGGGTTCCTGTATTTCGACATTAATACACGAAGGCTGGAAACCAGCTGAAATATATGCAATATCAAGAATATCGGGCATAAAATCAGTAGGATCGGATTGGCAGATAGAATAAATAGCTATTCCAATACTGTCGTATTCCAGCACAGAAAAATCAGTTGGTTCTAATGTCAATGTTTTAGTCAATGTTTCATCGGCAGGCACGAAAAAAGTCCTTTTTGGACTCATTCCGTCAATTCTTACCGAAGCCCCATTTGGGTTAGTCCCTTCCAACAACATAACACCATATATTTGGTCGTCGCCACTTTCTGAATTGTTTATGAGTTTTAAATCATAGTAAGCTTTTTCGCTCATTGGTACATTATATCGTCCTGAAGGTTCGACAATAATTTCAGGGTTTTCGCGCTGAAGAGTTGCCTCCTGTAAAACAATTGAATCGCCATTCTCATTACGATAAAAGAAAGTATGTTCGTGCCCCTGATACGGACACATGGTTTGCCCGCCTAAGGTTTTAAATATAGGGCTTGAAATATCGAAACTGGAAACCCGAATATCTCCCGGACTAAACAGATCGCCTTCATCTTGTACTTCATCTCTAAAACTAACATAAGGAATGTAAGATAAACCTGCTGCAATGGCCATAGTAGCTGCTCCTGCAACAAGGGGTATTCCGCCCCCGGCATTGTATGATGTTGCTGTTGCAACTGCGATAGCTCCTCCAACAAGGGAAACACCCTGCCCAAGAATTCCAAAATCGAAATTTGCAGGCATATCCATTTTAGTCTCTTCCAAATCTTCAGCATTAAAAATTCCTTTATCAGCACGTTGAAGAATGTCTATGCTGTAATAATCACCAACATCACCATCTTCAAGAGTGTATCCGTATTCCATAGTTTGTGAAGAACTTTCGCCTACGGAAACACCTAATGAATGAGAAATACTTAACTCTCCGGTAGCAATCAACCCGGCACCGTTAAAAACAAAACCAACCGAACCTTGTGCCCCAAAATGCATATTTTTTGTCCTGGATTCCTGCCTACTGTACGAAATGGTTTGAACCTCGGAACGGGAAATTGAACCAACGCCACCATCAAATGAAATATTTCGTATAAGATTATCTCTTTCTATTGCATCTGCCTTTTCTGATTCATTTAAACGAATTGCGTCAATCCAGATTCCAATCTGTACATTAAAATACCGAATAGAATCATTTTCATAAATTTTCTGGTTTATAGAATCATTTAAATCTTCAATGATTTCTTTTTCCGGCCAAAATGAATAACTCAGAATACTATCTTCATCTGACATTTTATAATAGGCATTCACAATGGTATCAACACCCAAATCTACAACTTCATAACTATGAGCAATTCCATAACGTAAATCAGAATCATCAATCTCAGAAGTATATTTCAAAGTTCCATCAGACCTTTTAGCATTCATGAACAGATTATTTCTCTGATCTTCAAGTTCAGGAAGTAGTTTGTTTAATATATGAGCCTGCGTGTATCTAAAGTAGGTGTCAGAATTGTCGGGATTCATAATAAATCCTTCAACAATCCCAATTGTATATGCTGTATCTTCCAGTTCCGGCTTTTCCAGAGCGATAATCCCATTTGTTTCTGCCAAATCGTAAGGTACAATTTTCAGGTTATCGGCTTCACCATAAAAATAGTTATAACTTTTCCCGATATATATATCGGCCATTGATCCTACCATACCAGGATCTGCACTGGTTGATATGCGCTCCGTAAATTCAAAAGATTGTACATATTGTCCACTCTCACTTACCGAGGTTGAAAAACTCAATCCTGTTTCAGCAGAGTTTTTAGAGTCGGTTTTTATTACAGGGCCGGCAAGTCCTCCTCCAATCGCAGCTTCAACACCCATCAACACTTCCAATCCAAACCCTGATCCATTTTCAAAATTTGTTGAATAACCTGAACTTACAGAATAACTTGATCCCTTTTGGATATATGCATATGATCTGGAACCTGGAGGATCGTGCAAAATAATTTCGGGGACCTGCGGCCCTTCGGTATAAAAATTATTTCCTTTTGGGCGCTGACCAGTAATATAAGCCCGGTACAATTCGCCGTCCGGTTCCCAGGAATATTGATTCCCATCAACCGTAACATTTACCTCTATTGTTTTGGTAAACGATGTCTGATCTCCTTCGCTTTTAGATGTATTTGGAATTCCAACTGTAAAAGTATCCACAACCACACCATCCATTTCGGGCGAAAGCTGATAAATCTTCACCTCATCTGAAAGAGCCAGATTATTGGTAATTTTTACTTCAGCTTCTTTAATCGATTGGTAGCTTATTTCACCTGAATCATAATTTTCATACGATTCGAAAACAGATATTTTTGGAGAATAATTGTTGAACATTCTAAAAATAGGATATCTAAAATGGTCAGCAACAATAATTGTTTCTTCTGTTCCATCTGTCGGATCTTTGAAATCAATTTCCTTCTCTCCGTAAAAAACTACTGTGTCGTTTGTATTGGTAACACTAATTTCAGGACTTGTTTGGTAAATATAATTTAACTTAACATGGTAAGGTAAAGAATCGAGTAACTGATCGTTTTCATCGTACAAATATTCGTAT
>Ga0307988_1001171_pt1 | contig 15458 bp, 13 predicted proteins | sample EllFjometagen183_FD_203166 | JGI IMG/M metagenome (GOLD analysis project Ga0307988, IMG submission 203166) | Marine microbial communities from Ellis Fjord, Antarctic Ocean - #183 | ecosystem: Environmental > Aquatic > Marine > Unclassified | place: Southern Ocean | collected 2014-10-08 | reverse complement strand
AGTACGAAACAACAATGTTGCACCGGCAAGCAGGGAACGGGTACAATCATTTGCAATAGGCTGTAAAAATGCTGCAAACGACTTTATGGATATGCTTCTTTTGTTTCTTGAAAATAATACAGACAAATATAGCAGTTGGAACAAAAGCAGCCTTAACACTGAAAGCCTTTTGTCAAACACCACCGTTTTTAATGAATTAACCAGGCTTAGCCTGAAACACCACGAATTTGTTGATATCAGAATATATATTTCTGTTTTGGAAACTACATCATTTATTCAGGCATTAAGCCCGGAATTTATTGCTGAACTAATTGCTGGCTCAGACACAACACTAAAACCAATGCTGCAAAAAGCTTTGGCTTTTTTAGCATACCATGAGTACATAAAGGAGATAAATCCTGAAACAAACAGAAATCAATGGAAAATGCAAGGAGTAATTTTGTTTGCCAAAGCAATGGCTTTTCTTACTGCAAGCCTGACCAACTATCCAACTTACGAAACATACGGATATGAAGCCCCTTACGATAACGACAATGAAGACAATATAGATTCAGGATTCTTTATAGCAGGGGCAACAGCATGAAAGTATTGGATCTGAAAATACCAAGCCATTGGAATCAGCTTACACAAAAACAAATCCTTTTTGTGTGTCGCCTTTTTTTAATGAACCTTACAGAGCAAAAATTTAAACTATACACTTTTACAAAATTTACAGGGATACATACCTTGCCGGAAATAATTAAAACCAATAAAGTTTATTACTCCTTCCGAAAAAAAAGAGTTAAATTTTTGCTGACAATCGAAGAGCTAAACTCATTCCTGAAATCAACCGACTATCTGTTAAACGATAGTAAACTAACAATTAACAGGTTTCCTGAATTTAACATCCTGGGAAAAAACTTTTATGGTCCGTCAAACAACGGTTATAATATTACTTTTCTTGAATTTATAAATTTGGAGTCATGTATCTATGCATTTCACAAAACACGTGAAACAAAAAATCTCAAAACTTTGTGCGCAATATTATACCGGCCACAAAAGAAAAACTATAAGCCAAATTCACCAAGCTACAACGGAGACAGGCGCGAACAGTTTAACGATTATACATACCAACACCGTGCCCGTTGGTTCCGTTTCCTGAAAAAAGAGAAGCTATATGCTGTTTATACCTTTTATATTGGTTGCCGTAATGCACTCGTGGAAGCACATCCCAACCTCTTTTCAGGGGGTAGTGTAAAATCAGAACAAACAAACCCTGTCAAAGATCTTCAAAAAACACTGTTCTCACTTAACCGGGGCGATATCACTAAAAATAAGGAAATACAACAAATCCAGGTTTGGGAAGCATTCTCGCAATTGGAAGAGATGGTAATACAAGCAAAACGAAAAGGGAAATAACAGACACGTTATTTTTTAATAAAATATTTACGACTATGAGTTTTAACTTTAAAGAATATATGCTCGATTGTGCTACTCGGTTAAAAGATGTTGGTCACACAGAAGATCAACTGAAATTCTTTCGTGTTTCAAGCATTGGACATCTTGACGAAGTTTTAAGCAATCTCTCAAATATAGAATTTCCAGCTTTGCTCATTCAGGATAATATGGAGGGAAACCTGGGAGATCACAATACATCAAACAATTACATTGATACACCTTACTATGTTTTTTATATAATCAAACATGTGGGACATGAAAATCACGACCAACGGGAAGAAGCAAAGAAAGAGTGTAAAACCATTGGTTTTAAAATGCTCTCGAAGATGGTAAACGACAAACGCAATCTGATACATGGATTAACCTTTTTGCAATTTGTAAACATTCCATATCAAACCATTGGACCTATCGGCGACAACTGTTTTGGTGTAATGTTCAGTTTTTCTGTTTCAGATAATGCCAACCTTGTATATAATGCCAATGATTGGAATTTATAGCCACTATTCTTATTCTATCATTCTTACTGCTCAACGACTCGTACTATCTACTCATTATTTAAATGACTGAAAATACAAATACAAAATTAACCGTTAAAGCCTGGGCTGACATCACCATAAAAGAGTGGGTGAAAAAAGCAGCAGCTCTTAATATCTCCCCTGGAGACCCCCTGAATGCAGAGCGATTTGTTCATCATATTATAACCAGCAGTAATGGAAACCCTGAGAAAATACAATTTATTTATGAGTACTACCTTAATTTTATAGACTGGGGCGTTGGTAAAGGTGTTACACTCGAACACCGTGATATACTCGTCAGTACAGGAATAACCAAACGCCGGACTAAAAAGTGGTTTACGGATGTATTTTATACACAGGTAAAAATACTCACTCATATAATGGCAGAAAAATACGCATTAAAATCAGCCCATGTTTTAATTGAAATAGCAAAAAAAGAAACTGGAAATAATTAATGCCAGATTTTTTTAAACAAAATGAATTCACTGTTCGGTGTCAACTGTTAAAAATCTGTCCTTTCAATACAGTATATACCCATTTATATTAGCACAAAACAAGCTCGTGGAAATCCTGAGCGAAGTCGAAGGGCAATGCTCACAGCACGTAGCTCACAGCTAATTTACTATGTCAACAGATAAAGCCAACGTAAAAATTACGCTCAATACAAAAGAGGCGGAATTGCAATTGGAGGAGCTTCAAAATGAAATGAAGCAACTCATTGCATTAAAGAAGAAAGCTGCCGAAGCCGGAGACCTGAAAGGCTATAAACAGATTGATAAAGAACTGAAAAAAGTAACCCGTTCAGCCAATCAGTTGGTACGGGAACATACCAGTCTTGAGAAAACACTGAAAAATATAAACGGTGCAAGTATCAAAGAACTCCGGGAGGCACAGCGGACACTTACAGCACAAACGGATAAACTAAACCGTAAAACAACCGAATATACCAGTAAAAGAGCACAGCTAAAACTTGTCAGAAATGAAATTGCAAAAATAAATACACAATTTAAGATACAGCAAAGCCTCTCAACACGGCTGGCAAACGGGTTTAACAAATACTTCAGTATGATCACAGCCGGTGTGGCAGCTTTTGCCGGTATTGCTATGGGAGTAATGAAAATAAAAGGTGTACTCGATGAATTCGAAGAGACAATAACAAATGTTTATACACTTCTCGATGAAGCAGATTATATTGAATTTAAAGGTTTACTGGATGAAGGATCAGCACAACTGCTCAAAGATTATGGCTTTGCCATAACGGACATAAATAAAGCACTTTTCGATACTATATCCGCAGGTATCCCAGCAGCAAATTCAATAGATTTTCTGAATGAGGCAGCCGTACTTGCAATGGGTGGTGTATCAACCCTTTCTGTTGCTGTGGACGGCATGACTACAATCCTGAATGCCTATGATCTCCAAATGAGCGAATCAAGTAAAGTTTCCTCGGCATTCTTTACAGCACAAAAATACGGTAAAACAACCGTAACAGAACTCTCATCATCTATTGGTGCAGCCGTGCCAATCGCATCAATGGCAGGAGTAAGTTATCAGGAACTGCTTGCAGCAGCATCCGCGATAACTACAAAAGGTATCGATACGAAAATGGCAATGACCTCAATCAAAAATGGGCTGCAGGCACTAATGAAACCAGGAGCAGAAGCCACAAGAATATTAACAAGGTTTGGTGTACCCATGGGAGCTACACAAATAAGAGCAGCAGGACTGGGTTTCACCCTAGAAAGATTAAACCAGGTAATCCAGGATAATCCGGATGCGATCTCAAAAGCAATACCAAATATCCGTGGACTTACTGCAATCTCAGCACTTTCAGGTGCAGGTCTGGAAACTTACCACGAAATACTGGCAAAAGTAAACAGAGACTTTGGAGAAGGCTCATCACTTTCAAGTGCTTATGCCAAACAGATGAGTACCGATGTGCAAAAAATGCGTTCCGCAATCGGTGCCCGAAATGCTTCTATTTTGGAACTTGGGCAAGACCTTAAACCACTGTTCCTCTCTATTATCAGATTAAGTACAATGTCTTTTCGCACACTGCTTAAAGTTGTACGTGCAATCCTCCAAAATAAAAACGCATTTAAAATACTTGGGGCAGCGATTGTTGCCTATGCCATTTACCTTAAAATTGCATCCAGATGGACTGCAATTTCTGCAACTGCCACATCAGTATATTCAACTATTGCTGGTGTGCTTACCGGAAAAATAAAACTGGCAACCATAGCACAACGGGCATGGAATCTTGTACAAAAAGCAAATCCAATCGGATTGGTAGTAGGATTGCTCGTTGGTGCCGGAGTTGCATTGGCCGGTTACATAAAAAAAGTAAACAGCCTGGGAACAGCACAACGAACACTTCGGAATGTAGAAAAAGAAGCACAGAAAAATATCGTTGAACAACAACTTAAAGTAAAAGAACTACTTGCAATTGCCCGGGATGAAACCCAAATGCTTTTTAAAAGAAAAGGGGCATTGGAAGAATTAAACGAAATATCCCCTGAGTATTTTGGAAACCTGACCCTTGAAAAGATAAACTCTGAAGAAGCAACAAAAGCAACTGAAGGCTATACAGAATCATTACTTCGCCAGGCAAGGGTGCAGGCAGCAAAAGAGAAACTCATTGAACTGGAAAAAAAGCGCATAGATGATTTAATGGAGAGGAACGATGAACAGGTTAAATGGTATCAAACAGCATGGAATGGTGCTAAATCATTTGGGAATGCTTCATCTTTTGCAATGAATCAAGCAGCTTCCGGCGTGAAAAATGTAATTAAATCACATGAAGATTATGAAAAAACAAAGGAGACATTGATAGGATTAATTGGAATTGAGACTGATGCAATTAACAAGCAAAATGCAGCCATAGAAAACAGACCACAACCAGGATCTGAAAAGCCTGATGGGAGTGGGACAGATAAAGATGCTTCGAAAGCCCTGCTCACCGCTCTAACAAAATTTACAACAGAGAAGAAAACAATTCTCATAAACCAAAGAGCAAAAGAGGAAATTACCGAAGAGCAATTTAACAACAGAATGTTGTTGCTTGAAATGTCTTACCTCACAGCAAAAAGAGAAATACTACTGAAGAATGGTGATGATACTTCTGCTATAGACCTGGAAATTGCTAATAGAAAATTATCCATAATCAAAGAGAGAATCCAAAAGGAACAGGAGAATGAAAAAGCAGCAACACAAAAAGAAAAAGAGAGGATTGACCAACTTAAAAAGGATTATGAAGCAGTTAAACAGATGTTTAATGAACAGAGTGCAATGCCGCGAGATGGAAGATTATTGGATATCATTGAAATCGGTGAATTGTTACAAAATGCCCTTGCAGATGAGTTAGAGGCTGTTGAACAAACCGAATACTTTAAAACACTTGCAGTAGAACAACAAGAAGCCGAACGTGCAAAAATACGGGATAAATACCAGGATATGTTCGTCTCTTCCGTTCAGGAACAAGCAAAAATGTGGCTTGATTTAAGTTCACAGGTGGGAACAATGGTTGGGCAAATGATAACTGATCAGGAGATAACTCTGCAGGATTTTGCTAAAAATATGCTCCTTTTTGCCCTTGACGTTTTAGAGCAACAACTGACGATACAAATTGCATCGGCAACAATACAGTCGTTGGCTTCGCCAGAAAGTATTGCTTCGTTTGGGGTTGCCGGAATTGCAAAGGCAGCAATCCTTACAGGATTAATGAAAGCTGCATTTGCAGTTGTAAAAGGTGTTATTTCAAATTCAATGACAAAAGAACATGCCTCGGGTAAATATCCAATACAGGGTGAAAGCGGGAAGATTTACAACACAAGCTTCGCTTCCAGACCACAAACAGGAACTTATAACGGTCCACAACTTGGGATATTTAATGAAGTGCCAAGGCAGCCAGAGATGGTAATTGATGGAGTTACAACAAAGAATATAAATGTAAACTATCCTGAAATTATGCGTGCTATTTACAATGTCCGTGATGGGCGAGTGCCACAATTTGCAGATGGAAAATACAACAATTCAATGACACAATATTCCAATGATGGAACAATGCCTGTCCCTTCAACAGACCCAAGAATTATTGCACTAATCGAAGCAAATACACAGGCGATGATAAGTTTGAAACACATGAAAGTTTATACCGCCATTGAGGACATTCGAAAAGGAGATAAAAATTACACAGAAATTGAAAACACAAGAGGATTATAAACAATGGCAATTACAGCAAATATATCTGGTGGCTTAGTCCAATTAACTGGCAATCCTGTACGAATACATTGCACAGGTGCATCTATTCCTGCAGGAGCTTCGGAATATAAAATACTTTTAAGAATAATATCGGAAGATGGAAAACTGGTAGGCGCACCCTTTATTGATGCAATCGCACCCAACGAAACCGGTGAAGCATGGTTCGATATCTCAGGATATGTAAACCAACCTGTAAAGTCTGTTTTCCAATATCCACCATCGGGAGCAGTTAAGGAATATCCAACACAGGCTTTCAATATACAGGTGCAAACAGGAGAACGATACATCGATGCCGACGATTTACTGCAAGAACCCTGGGGAGCAACATCACCAATCTTTCAAATGCTGAATGGTGGCTTATCTCCAAGACAAATTGCTGCAATGAACGCCACCGGTGATACATTCTATTCTTTTTATCTGGAAGCAGGAAAATTCCTTACAGCAAGACCATCTGGTGATGTGGTGCATCCTACCCAGCCAGTTAAACTATGGTTTATGACTGTGGCAAATGTTTCAGCAACATATTTTATAAAAGCAAACTATGATGATGGCTCAAGCGAAACCTACTCGCAACCTGTACCGCTAAACACCAACTCACTTTATGAATTTAACTGTAATCCTGCCGATTTTGGAATTAATATTCAACCAATAGATAAAAATGTAGAACATTTTATTGTCTGGTTGCAGGTTGGAGAAACAAAAATCTCAGAAGAAAAAGTATTCTACTTCGATTGGGTTTATTGTGAACGCCCATTCTTTTTGTTTTACAAAAACACCTTTGGAGGCGTGGATGATGTTTATTTAAGTGGTTTTGGAAAAGACAAATTCACAACAGAAGGAGAAATCCGCTATAAACCACAAGAACGAACAGCAACCATTTACGATCCTACCCTAATAAGCACCGACAAATCCGGACAAAACAAATGGGAAATTAACAGTGGATGGAAACCGCTTACAACTCTGCAATATTATAGAGACTTGCTTGTTTCTAAACAAGCCTGGTTCCTCTATCCAAATCTTACTATTTCACACTACATCGTTATTCCTGTGAATATTGTAAACGCAGATAAATTGTTGCTCGATAGAATACAAAATTTATTTGCTCTGGATATCGAATTTTCAGAAGCACACAAAAGCAAACATTCATTTGATAACCGGAGTTTTTAATTATGCTATCATTCCTATTAAATACTATTCCGTTCGAATTAAGCCTTGATGTTTCCATCCGGCTTTCATGGGTGAACCCTGCCTGTATGTTTGAAGATTTCCCCGGTGACGTAGGAATGGGTATTGATATTCCGGTGACAGACACCAACCGCGCAATGCTCGGAAATCCAGAAAGATTTGAAAAATACATGGACAACAGTTCAAGAGATTTTCCAGATTTCGAAATCCGTTTTGGTGGTGTGCTTCTTATGGGAGGAACATTAGTAATTAAAGACGCTTCGCAAGAAATCTATAAAGGTTGGCTAAGAAGTAGTGTTGGGAACATCGGAAAAGAACACCGCGAAAAATATATCTACGATATCGCGGAATTTAACGAAGAACAAACTTTTGAAAATAAAGCAGATTACGATCCTTTGCTTGACCCCTACGGTTGCCCAACCATTTTTAACCCGGAATTTTTCTACGATAAAGGCAGAAAAATACCAACTACTAAAATGATACCCAACCCGGACTATTACGAAGGAAGCAAAAGAGATGCCTTTATAGAAGATACAGATGAAACCGAAGCTTTTACCGAAGCCTTCCGCAGAACAAGTAACTATTTTGTAAATAGTTTAAATCCCGACGGAACAGTAAAAGCCTCTGCTTCGTCAGCAGACATGAAAACATTAGAAAACGTTTTGGAAGTATTCGTCGTTTCTCCAATGCTTTTTCTAAACTACCTTGTAAAAGCAATACTAAAAGATGCCAGTTTCTTTGTTGAAAATAACTGCATTACCGACCATGAAGATTTAAAACGACTTATCCTTTATGGAAATTATGATATCGCCAGGTTTACATTCGATGTTCCTGTGGTAGATATGCACGTAGTAGATTGGTTCGATGGAGTGACTGCCCAGAACTATGTTAATATTATAAATACTGTAACCCGCGATTATACAGGAACATTTAAATACAAAGACCTGCTTCCAAAAATAAACCTAAAGGATTTTATTCTTTCTATTCAAAACGAGCTGAATGTTTGTTTTCAATTTCGGCATCATGGCAAAGTGGATATTATCGATAGGGAAACAATCTTAACCGGTGCCGTAATCGATGTATCACAATACATGATTAACGCCTGGGAAATGGGAGAAAGAAAAGATGTTACACTGAAATTCAAATTTAGCCACGATGATGATGATACCTTTTTTAAAGAACGCTGGACAGATATCGATGACAGACGGGAAGATGAAGGGGAACCAGTAAATGACTGGACAGATTTAGCAAACATTGTAGCTCCTGTTATCGGTGAAATCAGATACATTAAAAATCATAACCTCTATGTTCAATATGCCTTGGTTCAAGAAACAATACCAGGCACAGAAACAATGAGTGAATTTACTCAGGACACCTTGGGGTGGGAACATCTTTCAATGGGTTTCCAAAATGGTTTTTACAACTATGGGAAAGATGTGGAAGAAACAATCGAAACAAAGTTTAGTACCCTATTTGGCGACCAAACAGTGTTTACCCACCATCGCGGAAATATTAATTCCATGAAATTTGCCTACCAAAACTTTACGCCAAGATTGCTTTTTTATCATGGAAATAACATCGCCAAATTCGAAACAGAAAACCTAAGTCTGGATTGGGAAAAAGAAACAACCGGATTACTCGAAAAACGATATCCTAAATGGGCAAGATTTTGGTCAACAAGACAACCGGTAATTGGGAAAGCCCAATTTCCTTTAAATGTAATCGACAACATAATCCGAAACATAACTACCAAACAACGAAGCAATGAAGGTGAATTTATTGTGGAAAAACTTGAAACAACATTCACCTTAAACGATATCGGAATAACAAACATTACAGGTTTTAAAATTTAAAAAAGTAGTGAGTACAGAGTAGTAAGTAAAAAGTCGTTAGAAAGTTCTTTACTAAATACTCGATACTAACTACTAAATACTAAAATAAATGGCTGACGAAAGACTAAGAACAAAAAGCGAACTCAAAAAATTAGTCGCTGCTAACCTTAAAAGAAAAGGTTGGACAGATGACATGGCTTCAATCCTGATTGATGTGCTTTGGCGCGACAAATATACAATGCGAACAGCCGGATTTTATTATCCTGGTGGAACAGATGCAACAATTAAATTTGATAATGTAACACGGACATTTTCTATTTTTCCAGTTGACCCACTTGTAAGCGACTTTGTTCCAAGATTCGGTTTTTACAGTTGGAGCCAACGCGCGATTTATCACCGCCGTTACGAATTAGAAACCATCCAATTACCAAATGAAGAAGGTCTTTTTGCGATTTACTTCGCAGCAGACGCAATAAGCAGAAGTCAATTATTACACTTTGTAAAAAATCCAAGTGAAAAAGAAACAAAGGATCTATACATTAAAAAAGTACTCGTTTCCTTTATTTATTGGGATTTCGACAATCAAACAGCTTTGTATTTTGGAAACGACAGACACGGTTCAGAATGGAATCCGCAGATGCATTGGACATTGCATAAAACTTTAAGAGGACAAGTTGACACCGGGTTAACAGTTACCAATTTGCTGATAAACGAAGATGGCAGTTTGGATTCACACGCCCAATTTACCGTCAATAGTGGTAATTTTTGGCACGATGATTTTTTACTTGATATTCCGACTGCAGGAGGAACCGGAACAATACCAGTATTGTATTTTTCAACAGCAAATAAACCAAGATTTATTCAAACAACAGGATTCGGAATTTACAAAAACACAAACCGAATTACTCATAACTCAAACAGCACAACCTTAATTGAAACAGACAGTGGTAAATTTTCCATGTACCACCTTTTCGCTGTAAATGAACATTTCGACAACTCCAAGAAAGTAATTTCGGTAATGGGAACCAGTCAGTACCCCTCTGTTGCCCTTGCCTACATCGCCATTCGTGCCGAACTAAATTCCATTTACCAATTTATGCCACAGCAAGGGCGCTGCTACTTGGGAACAGTAATACTTGAATCGAATGATGATTTTACCAATTCGGTAAAAGCACGAATTGTGTTTTTTGTTGGAGATAAAGACGAGCATCCACCTGTAACTATTGCAGAAGATTCTACCAAATTCTTAGGAATTGACGAGAACCAGGAACTTCGATTTATTCCTGGAACTCTTCCAATTACACAAGCCGCACACGGTTTTATCGTTGGCGATGCAATTCGACATAACGGCACAATCTATTTAAAAGCACAAGCCGATAACGATGTAAATGCTCAGACTTGCGGAATTGTTACCAATGTTATCGATGTAGATACATTTCAATTTCAAAGCGATGGATTTTTGATTGACCCGCAGTTTGAAGATGGCAAAGAATACTTTTTATCTCCTGTTACATCCGGGTTGCTAATTATTTTACCCGACCCCGAAATTTGGAACCTTGGAGAAGTACGACAAAGTTTAGGTTGGGGCACACCACAAGGTTTAAAAATTGAAATTGATGTTGGCGATTTAATCACCACAACCGAAGATGAAATTACTATTGCAGATATTGCCGAAGATGTTTTTGAGGAAATTATTACCGGAACAACTGAACAAACAGACTTAACAGAAATTTTTAATGATTCTGTTGTTACCTTATTTAAAAATACAATCGATGGATTTAAACAATCGTACATCATCGAAAATACCACGGAACTTTCTATTATACAGGAAAGCACCTGGTTGCTTACTCAGTTTAACGAACAGGTAGGTAATTTTAAAGTTACTGCAGTAATCACAAATAAAGTTTCCGAAACAATAGTTACCCTTCAAAATACAATGGGTTTCGATTATTCCGATGCCCTGCAAATTACAGACGATAACGGAATAATTACCGATGGAACAATTTCACTTCTTCTTTCGGTGAATATCAGCAATCTTTTAATTGCTACAATTAGCAATATGCCAGCTGATACAAAACGCATTCATTTCTGTTTTGAAAGATGTGTATTAGGCGCACGACCATTGGTCGTTTCTCCATCTTTTGAAATTGGAATGCGTATGACAGCCAGTTTAGTTGAAATTTTAAACATTAATGCCGGGTTTGATATTGGAATGCAAATGGCAACAACGCTGGAACTACCTGTGGAGCTTACAAGTATTTACTACGGTTTATTATATAACTGGAAAGCTATTTCTGATGTAAGGAATATTGCAAACGGCGATTGGATGATACCGTCGGAAGGACAGTGGGATACTTTAATTGCTTACTGCGGCGGTTCAACCGTTGCAGGGTTAAAACTAAGAGAAACCGGAACAACATTTTGGCTCTCAGAAACAGGAGTAACAAACGAGTTTGGATTTAATGCCAGAGGTGCAGCAAGAAGATTAGATACAGGTGGATTTTCTATTCTTCGATTTGATGCCCATTTTTGGACTTCAAAGGATTGGTCAAGTGCAAGTCCAAAAGGAGGTTCACGTTGGAAAATGATTTACAGTAGTGGAGTCTTGGAATTGAATTTTGCACCGCAAGTTTATGGACAATCAGTGAGGCTTTTAAAATCTACAACAACACTTTCTCATGGAGAATCCGGCATCTATCTTGGGAACGATGGCAAAGCATATCGAACAATATGTATTGGCACTCAGGAGTGGATGGCAGATAATTTATTTGAAACAGAATATGAAAATGGAGATCCAATACCAGAGGTAACAGATGATGCTACCTGGGGAACTCTTACAACAGGAGCAAGATGTTATTGGAATAATGATGAAAACAATGCTTAAAAACAAATATTATGAGTGCAACATTTAACAACAATTTATTAAAGCTACTATTTCAGAACATAGCTTTGCCGGGTTTGGGCGATGCAAACGGAGTACAACCGTCATTGGTTGCAGGAAATGTCTACATCAGACTTTGTACCGATGCCGTAGCTGTTGACGACACTACACTTGGACCCGAGTGTTTATATACCGGATATGTTACCGGAGGGATAGCAGTTGAAAGAGCTGATACTGCTTTTTCAGTGGCCAACGAGCAGGCGAAAAACATAGCGCAATTAGATTTCGGAGAATGTACGGCTTTACCGGAAACAGTTCGTTATGCAGAAGTTTGGATGGACAATGTATCAACCGGAATTGCCGAAAGAATTCGGTGGTGCCAGTTACCAAGTGATATTGTATTACAAGTTGGCAGTGTACCACAAATACCTGTCGATAATTTAATATTTACAGTAGGAGTAATTAATTAGGAATGACAACAAGAGCAAGAAAAAAGAGTATTCGTGTTGATGTTGATTGGGAGAACATCTTAAACAAACCTGAGAATTTGGGCGAAGCTGCCGTAACATTCGAAGCTCTCGATGCCAATGGTGATGTTGGCGAAGGTGCTACACAGGTTGCAGCTGGTGACCACGACCATGAAATTGGGGACGTTTCACTAGTTTTTGAAAATGCTTTAGTTTAAAATTATTATTATGAGTTTACAAACAAGAATAGAAAGTTTAGCTACCAGAATTGGCACTGAATTTAAAACAGTAAGAACCAAAATTTCCGGAAACAGTTCGGGAGATATAAGTGGTTTAACAACAACCGTAAAAACAAATTTATTGGCTGCTATTAATGAGTTGGTAACTTCCATATCTGGAAAGGAGAGTACATTAGGATTTACACCCGAAGATTCAGCTAATAAAGGAAATGCAAACGGGTATGCAGGATTAGATGCTACCGGCAAGGTCCCATCTGCACAATTACCAAGTTATGTTGACGATGTTTTAGAATATGCCGATTTTGCTTCCTTGCCCGGTGCTGGCGAAACAGGTGTAATTTATGTGACCTTAAACACAAATCTTACTTATCGTTGGTCCGGTTCTGCATACGTTGTAATGTCAACGACTTTGGCATTAGGGGAAACTTCTGATACGGCTTACCGGGGAGATAGAGGAAAAACGGCATACGACCATGCTGTTTTAGTAGCAGGTAATCCACACGCAGTTACTTTTGCCGACTTAGGATCGAAGCCTACAACCATTGCAGGATTTGGAATTACAGATGCTTTTACTAAAACGGAAATAGGAAATGTAGATGCTGATTTTGTAACTGTATTTGAAACAGCATTAACATAAATAATGAGTTTAGAATCACGCTTATCGCTTTTAATACAAAGGATTGCTACAGAAATAAATACACTTAGAACCGAGATAGGTTCTGGAAGCGGAGCTTCTGTAATAATAGATGATATTTTGCCAACTGGTACAGAAACTTTGTGGTATCAACCATCAAAAGGAATTCTTAACCTTTTAATTGACGGACAATGGGTAGATATTTCAAGAAACGGAATTGACGGCATGGATGGTTCGGATGGAACAATGCCAGACGGCTCAGTTTCTTATGTTAAAATGGCAAATGATTTAGTTCAAAGAGCAACCGATAATGATGGAGCATGGAATTTTAGTGCAAATGCAATTGTTGATGCAGCAATATCGACAAATACAACGGTGTCTTTCACTAATTTACAGCAAAATAAATCATTTAAAGTAAAGGTAATTATTACCAATTCAGCAACATTCGACCTTCCAGCTTACTGTACAGAATTAGAAGGTTCAGCAGATATAAGCGGTAATGACGGAATCTATTTTTTGTATTTCGATTGTTGGAATGATACAGTTAGTTCAGAAGAAGTTTTAGTTTCAATAGTTCAGGCAAAAACATGATAGGAATAGCACAAATACCACTTTTCACAAGAATTGTAGCACCAAACTATGAACTTGGTTTGTCAGCAACTTTAATAACTGTCCCTGCACAAAATAGTGCGGTTTGGAGTTTAAGAAGTGTTGATATTTCTCAGTACATGGGAGCGAGTGCAAGGTTAGTAATTCGTTACTTGTCAGGTAGTAGTTATCGGGGTGACATTCAATTTGATGATTTTAATGTTGGAGGAAATACCTTTGACCCCGAAGTAGGAACAAATAGTTTTGAGAGAAACAACACAACGTCTGCACCGTCAGATTATGCAAGTGTCGGTTGGACAGCATTATTAAAAGCAACAACATCCGGATATTTTAACAGGGATGCAAGTGGCACAGGTTCAGGTAGCACAGGATTAACATCTGGTCACACAGGAATTTATTATTACTATGCTGAAACGTCAAGTAGTGGTTATCCATATAAATATTTCTGGTTGCGTTCTCCCATCGTTACAATAACAGCAGATACTTTAAGTTTTTGGTCAGCACAATATGGTTCAAGTATGGGAGGTTTTGAAGCATATTTAGATATAATTTCATAAATAAACAGACATGGCAACAACAATAAATTTTCCTGATAATCCAAGCATCGATGATACTTATGTATATCAAGATGTAACTTACAAATTCGATGGCACTCGTTGGTTTGTATTTAGTGTTTCTTTAGTTGATTGGGATGATGTTAGCAATAAACCAACTGCCTTCCCACCAACAGATAATTCGGTCAATACAGATAAATTAGATGTAAGATATAAAAATGAAATTGCTATGCCTGCCTTAGATGTAGTTTTTTCATCCGGACAGGTATTTCGTAAAACGCTTTTAACCAACAGTACGTTGACATTTTCGAATCTCCACATTGGAGTTAAAGATTTGGAAATTACAGGTGATTTTATTCTCGGTTTGCCAACTTGGTTAGATATTGTTTTTGGTGAATATGATGGAACAGTAGTAAACCTCATTGAAGTAAAAATAACAAGTATTGGTTCTGTAACAGAAGTCGGATGGTGTTCAATAAGTCAAAATATTGTATAATGAATAACCGTATTATAGCACATGGGAATAGTGTTTATGAAGGACCTGCCGTTGTAGATACTGCAATTATGGTGGGGTTTAATCCAGTGACGGAGTTAGTATATATTAGCTCATTTTATAACAGACATAATTCAACTTGGTATTTATTAGGAGGCAATTCGAATGGAGCAGTTTTCTCTTGGAAATGGACAGGCTCAACTTGGGTTTCAAGTCCTGAATTTATTGCAGATGGTTATGTTCAAAATGTCACTTTTGACGGTTACGATATAGCTGCAACTCCCTCTATGTTTTATATCGGCAGTCAAGCCTACATGATAGTTGGGGAATATTATGGGTATTTTACAGGCTA
>Ga0307988_1001170_pt1 | contig 15461 bp, 10 predicted proteins | sample EllFjometagen183_FD_203166 | JGI IMG/M metagenome (GOLD analysis project Ga0307988, IMG submission 203166) | Marine microbial communities from Ellis Fjord, Antarctic Ocean - #183 | ecosystem: Environmental > Aquatic > Marine > Unclassified | place: Southern Ocean | collected 2014-10-08 | reverse complement strand
AAGTTCCTTTGATTGTAACCTCGATTGAATCGCCAACTTCTTCCAAAGGACTTGGTATAGTTTGCAATTGAACTTCGTCAAATTTAGAAGCCATGCTCTTATTTTTGTTACCACCAAATTTGTAACGCAAACCTATGTTAAAATGTGAATACACATCATTTTTAACTTCCAAAGCACCATGAAGCACACCATCAGCATAATCAGTGTCCATCCAAGTATATGAATAATCCCCATAAATATCAAATTTTTCGCTTACATTGAAATTAACATTAAAACCAACAGGTACTGTAAAATCTACATTTCTATCACTAATACCTTTTCCTGTACCTCCACTTTTAGTTCCCTCCTGACCATTACTTGCAATTTCAGCATCAGTGGTAAGATCATATGTTTTAGATTTCCATTGTGATTGACCAACACCCATATGTAAGCCAAAATCAACTAATCTATCATTATAGCCACTAATTAGATTTGAAAGATTTATGCCAACATTTAAGTTTCCGCCAAAGTAATCTGCTTTAAAATACATATCACGACCCCATTGTGCATCAGGCACAGAAGTAGTTGCTACATTTTTCTTTTCACCACCAAAAAAACCTCTTTCAAAATCAGCATAAACACTGAATATAGAAGTCAATTGACGACCAAAACCAACAGCTCCGTTAATATTAGTCTGGCTAAAGTCAGGTGCAAAATCATAAGCACTTAAATCAGCATGTGACCATGTTGGTCCAATTTCGCCTTCAACAAACCAATACGGTGAAAAAGATGAAGATTTTTTTACCTCTTTTTTATCGCCATCTTCCTGAGCGAAAAAGGTTAATGGCAGTGCCATAACAAGGCTTAAAATAATAGCCTTTGTAAATACGGAATAAACTTTTTTCATGTTGTTAATTTTAATTGTAGAAATTATTTTTCAAATTTTTGATTACTTTTTAAATATTTACGGCCACAATACACCTATAGCTGCACGGTTAATTGCGCAAAAGTATGAAATTTTATTTAAATTCACACTAAGTTTTTAGTTTTTTACGTTAAATAAGCCTTTTTGTTTCAAAATAAGCCAACTATTTCAATTTTAGCACAATATCCCACAAAACAATTCCAATACTAACGCTAACATTAAACGAGTGTTTTGTACCCCACTGAGGTATTTCTATGCAAGAGTCTGACATACTTATTATGCTATCTTCAACACCCTTTACTTCATTACCAAATATCAGAGCATATTTTTCTTGCGAACTTGTTTTAAAGTCATTTAGTAAAATACTTCCGTCAACCTGTTCGACTGAAATAATATTAAAACCACTACCCTTTAAGTGCTCTATTGCTTCAAGAGTAGTATCATAATATATCCAGTCTACTGATTCGGTTGCACTAAGTGCTGTTTTATGAATTTCACGATGAGGCGGTTGTGCTGTAATGCCACACAAATAAATGGCCTCAATGCGAAATGCATCAGCAGTTCGAAAGGCCGAACCAATATTACTTAAGCTCCTGATATTATCAAGAACGACAATTATTGGCACTTTCTCTGATTTCTTAAAATCATCAATACTGAGTCTATTTAACTCATTACTTAACAGCTTTCGCATCATTTGGAATAAAGTCTAATAATTACTTATTGCACATTTTTATAACCCATGTTAAAATTTTTAAGAAACATGATTAATTATGAGTGTAAAATTGAGCCCACTCTGAAAAGTAAAAAAAAAGAATGCCACTAAGACACGAAGTCACCAAGAATCACAAAGAGCTTATTTCTAACACTTTATTCTTAGTGTATCTTTGTGTTTTAGTGCCTTTGTGGCAAATTGTGGCTTTTCGGAGTGGGCTCAAAATTACAATATTCATGATTACTTATAATCACAGCAAAGATTCACTACCTGCCTTCAGCCATTACAGCCTCAACCTCCGCAATAGTCTTTGGAATTGGTTTTCCAAGTACACGGTAACCAGTTTCAGTTACAAGAATATCATCCTCAATACGAATACCACCAAAATCCTTATAAGTTTCTAATTTATCATAATTAACAAAGTCCATAAACTTACCTTCAGCACGGAATTGATCAATAAGGTCAGGGATAAAATAAATTCCAGGCTCTACTGTTAATACAATACCCGGCTTTAGTTCCTTACCTAAACGCAAATACGCTGTTCCAAAATTGGTTGCACGTTTAGTATTTTCATCGTACCCAACATAGTTTTCACCAAGACCTTCCATATCATGTACATCCATTCCCATTTGATGACCTAAACCATGAGGCATAAATAGAGTATGAGCCTCTGCTTCAAGTGCTGCATCAGTATCACCTTTCATTAATCCGGCTTTTTTCAAACCATCAATAAGTACACGAGCCGCCAAAAAATGAACTTCTCTGTATTTTAAACCTGGCTTAATAGCTTCGATGGCAGCCATGTTTGCATCAAGTACAATTTGATAAATTTCAGCCTGACGTTCATTAAATTTTCCACCCACTGGAACAGTGCGAGTAATATCACTATCATAGCATTCGTGTGTTTCAGCACCGGCATCAGTAACCATCATTCTACCAACTTTAAGTACTTTATCATGACAATGGTTGTGTAGAGTTTGCCCATCCTGACTAAGAATAATTGGAAAAGAAACAGGTCCGCCAAGTGCAAGTGAAATACCTTCTATTGTTCCTGCAATTTCCTGTTCAACACGTCCTGGTTTCACAGCCATTCGCATAGAAGTAGTATGCATCTCATAAGCTATATCTACAGCTTTTTCAATTTCCACAATTTCTTCTTCGCTCTTAATCTCTTTAAGCTTAACAACTCCTTTAATGAGTTCTTCTGAAGCTTTTGCTTTTACATCTGCATTAGCATAACCAAGCAATGCCGATAATTCAATTATAGTTTCACCACGATAAGGTGGTAAAAAATGGATTTCTCTACCATCATTCTTAGCATCTGTAATAAATTTAGCCAAATCGTTGTATGAAGATGTGTTTTCAACACCAGCTTTTGCAGCCAGGTCGGTAACTTTTGGCTGAACACCCATCCAAATGATATCATCAATATCAAAGTCATTACCAAAAATGTAATCTTTGTTATTATCAAAGTCGATTACTCCTGCAAAGCCAGGGTTTTGCAATCCAAAAAAGTAAAGAAAGTGGCTATCCTGACGAAAATGATAAGTGTTGGCAGGATAATTAAATGCAGCTTCTTCATTTCCTAAAAACAAAGCAATACCTGATTTAACTTCACTTCTCAATTTATTTCTTCTATCTGTGTAAACTTCTTTTTTAAACATATTTTATATTTTAAGTGTTATTTATTTCAATTTGTAAAATTAAGAAAAAAGAATGAACCATAGTGCAAAATAATATTTAGGCATTTTAAAATCTGTAAATTAAAGTGCCATTATATCAGTATAATTATTCTCTGCTAAATATGAACGTAACTGAAGACTGTAATCGGGATATGCTTCAGTGAATTTTTTATATTTTGTCATATTGTAAGAGGTGTTGTTAAACTTAATCTCAAATGCATTTTTGCTACTGAGTCCTGGATCATCAATAATAAAATCCACTTCATTTCCAGATGTTGTTCGCCAAAATTTAATGTAATCCATTTCATATTTTTCACGTAATCTTATGTAAGCATAATTTTCAATTACCTCCCCTTTGTCGAGCCTAGTTTCTATATCTTGATAAGTATTTAAAATTGTGGTTCTAAAACCAAGATCATTGAAGTATATTTTTGGCATCTTGGTGAGTTCTTTCCTGATATTTTTATGAAATGGTTTTATTAGTTGAATGTGAAAAGATTTTTGCAGGATATAAATGTAATTTTCAACAGCTGTTACTGATATTTTTAAAGTATTCGATAACTCATTCATATTAAGTAAGCTCCCTGTTTGGTTGGCCAGAATAATAAGTAATTCATAAAATTTATTTTCATCTCTTATTTTCGATTCGTAAATATCTTTTTGAAGATAGGAGAGAAATAGATCTTTAAGTAATAGTTTCTTTTTTGTTTCATCTTTGGCTAATACAACACCAGGATACCCTCCAAATGTCAAATATTCTTTAAAAAGAAACTTGAGTTCACGCCTTTTTAGTGATAAATATTTTTCAGTGTTTCTAATTTCGCTAAGCTCATTAATTAAATCTGAGCTACCGGTTTTAAAGTAAATAAACTCATTAAAATCCAATGTATATAATTTGAATAATCGTTTTCTTCCTGCCAATGAATCTGTAAACTTTTTGTCGATATAAAATGCACTACTGCCCGTAACCACTAATTTAAAATTTGAAGAATAATTATCATATAGTAGTTTTAAAAAGTTTGATGGATCATCTAGATATTGTATTTCATCCATCAATAAATATGTGATGCAATTTGTATCTAAAGTTAAGTATATGAAGATGTTATCAGGATGTCTATTAAGGTTTGCTAGTATTTCAGGATCTTCCAAGCTTAAATAATACACTTTCTTGTTTTCTGATTTCAACTCTTCTTCAAGTTGCCTGAGCAAAGTTGTTTTTCCAGTTTGTCTGGCACCGGTAATAATTGTGAATTCTCTTTCTTCAAGGTGATTTGATAGTTCAGTAAATAATTTTCTTCTTAAAGTTTCCATAGTTATTTAATAAACATTAGCATAATTTATAAAATGCTAAAGTAATAAAGTTTTAGTAAAAAAGCAAGTGTAAATGAAAAATAACCGATAATATTCATTTTGTAAATGAAAAATAACCGATAATATTCATTTTGTAAATGAAAAATATCTTAAAATTGGCTCTCTCGAATAAATACATTTACAAACTTAACATATGTTAAGTGTAAATAAAACGCACACATTGTGTAAATTATATTTACACTTATGGTAAATCACACACATGCCAAGATTCCTTATTCACCTAATATTCAGCTGATTGTAATTTATGGTATATGGTTTGAATATTCGAATTTAGATATAAGGATATTAAATATATAATTGCAGCTATATATTTACTATTTTCGTCTATTCATTCATATGATTTTAAGGAAGTGGATATTTTAGAGATAATTAGAGTTACAAAACTAAATAGTTTGTGCAAAAACGGATTTTTAATGCTATTTATCTGGATTCAGATATTACCAGGATTAACGACAGCCCAATCGCAGAATTTGGAAGTACAAGTATCCTCCATAATTGACTCAACACAATATATATATGGTCCAAACGACCTACTAATTAACGGGCATGTTTATTACCAGCCCAACCGTATGGCATCGGGAACTCCCTTTTTATTTTCGCCAGAATTTTACAAAGGCAAGGTTTTTACAAGAGGAGCATCATTTGACGTGGATGGATTAAATTACAATATTGTATCCCAAGAGTTAATTATTCTAAATGTAACATCAGAAGGATTCAAACTACATATTAAACTTAGCAACATCTTAGTTGATTCATTTTTATTAAATAATTATTTATTTGTAGTTCCTAGTTTGCTAAAAATATCAAGCAATTATCCCTATATGCTTGTTACAAACAAAGGGGAAAACTATTTTTTAATTGGATACAACAAAGAATTCATAAACAGATTTTCCCAAAGCAATCCTTACGGTAAATTTAGTAGCACTAAAAAATCTTTATTTATGGTTTATGACGGCAATTTGGTTAGTATCAATTCTAAGAAAACTTTTTTAGAATATTTTTCATCTGCAAAAAAAGAAATATCTACGTTTCTTAAAAAAAATAAAACTAAATTATCAAAAGCCACACCAGAACAACTACAACAACTTATGGATTTTTGTAATAATCAATTGACTAAAGCAGATGAGTAAAAGAAGCAAACATATTTATTTATGGCTGATTTTTAACCTATTGATATCAGCAACTTTCTTTGGCCAGCAAATAAACCCAATTGTTAGTACAAGATTAAATAATAGTAGCTGGATAAATTTTAAAACTGAAACAGAAGCATTTGGAATAGATTATTACATACAAATTGATTCATTGCCTGATAAAAACATGATAGTTGGTTCAGACTCACTTTCATTGATGGAAGTGCTAAAAATTAATTTTAATCCAATTGGTTTGAAAATTGCATCTGACGGACATGGATCGATATTTATTACCAAAGGGATATCAATAAAAACTGAACTTCCACTTGGATTCTTTAAGCAACAAACAATATCCAAAAATGAGAATCAACAAACTGAAAAGAGAAATAATAATAATGGAAAACTAAGCACAACATCAGTTTATGTGCCTAAAACAATTATTATTGGTAGTAGCAACTTACAAGCATCTAATAAAAAATGTCAATTATCAGGAACTGTAACAAACTCTTCTGATGGGTTCCCAATAATTGGAGGTACAATATATGTTAACGAATTAAAATCAGGAACAGCCACAAATGAATTTGGCTATTTTCAGTTGGAACTACTACCCGGGAAATATACCTTAACCTTCAAAAGCTTAGAAAGCCTTGATCGTAATATAAAAATAAACATCAAATCCAAAGGAGTATTAAATGTGGCTTTGGATCAAAATCTCCATTTATTACAGGAAGTTGAAATAAAGTCATCTCAAAATGATAATGTTAGGGGAACACAAATGGGATTTGACAAAATATCAAGCAAAATGATTGAAGAAATCCCTGTTGTGCTTGGCGAAAAAGATATTATTAAAGTTGCGCTTCTGTTACCTGGAGTTACAAGTGTTGGCGAAGGAGCTTCAGGTTTTAATGTAAGAGGAAGCCCAGCCGACCAGAACCTTTTCCATATCGAAAACATACCGGTTTACAATACTTCACATCTTTTCGGATTCTTTTCAGCTTTTAATCCAGATGTTGTAGATAATTTTACCCTCTACAAAGGAAGTATCCCCGCTCGTTTTGGAGGAAGGCTAGCTTCTATTTTTGATATTAGTACCAAAACCGGAAATATGGAACATTTTTCGGCACGTGGTGGTATAAGTCCAATTACAGGGAGGCTAATGGTTGAAGGGCCTATTATAAAAAATAAAGTGAGCTATATTGCTGGAGTAAGATCTACTTATTCTGATTGGGTTCTTCAGTTTATTGATGATCCAGAAATAAGAAACTCTAAAGCATATTTTGGTGATTTAGTTTTAGGATTGGATGCTATAATTAATACAAAAAACCGACTTAAATTTTTTAGCTATTATAGTGAAGATCGAATAAAGCTTGCTAACAGCACTAAATATGAGTTTAAAAATCAAGGAGCATCGTTGGATTGGCTACATGGGTTTGGGGGCAAACATGATCTAAATCTTTCATTTGTTTATTCTGATTATTGGTTTGAAGAGGAAAATTCGGAATTAGAAATGGCAGCTTATAAAAAAAACTACAGATTAATTCATAACGAATTTGATTTTGGAATAAACCTCCGGCCATCTGATAAACACACGATTAGCACAGGCATTTCAGGAATTATTTATCTGCTTGATCGTGGAGAGTATTTACCACTTAACAACCAATCTGTTGTATCACCAATAGATTTTGGTTCAGAAAAAGGCATTGAATCAGCCATCTACGTAAGTGATGAATGGAAAATAACTCCACTAATCACACTACTCGGAGGATTACGCTATAACCTATATTCATATTTGGGACCACAAACTGTTTACAAATACAAGCCCAACGCACCACTAACCCCTTCAACAATTGAGGATACTCTTTATTTTGGAAATAATGAACCTATCAAAACATATGGTGGTTTAGATTACAGGGTTTCGGCGAACTTTATGATTAATCCAAACCTTTCGTTAAAAGCAGGATATAATCGTTTGCATCAGTACATTTTTATGTTAACCAATACAATAGCCCTGTCCCCTACTGATACATGGAAACTTGCAGATTACAATATTAAACCCATGGTAGGTGATCAATTTTCATTAGGAGCATATTTTAATTTTGGGAAAAACTTTGAGGGCTCAGTTGAAGGTTATTACAAAATTGTAAATAACTTAGTTGAATATAAGGATGGTGCCGACTTGTTGACTAGCAAACATGTTGAACAAGATATATTGCAAGGGGAACTAAATGCATACGGTATTGAAACAATGATTAAAAAACCATTTGGTAAATTAAATGGCTGGATTAACTACAGTTATGCTAATTCATCAATATTAGTTAATAATAGTGTAACTGGCGAGAATATTAATTTTGGCGAGCGTTATCCTTCAAACTACGACCATCCTCACACATTTAATATTGTTGCAAATTATAAAGTATCACGCAGGTTAATATTATCGGGAAACATAATATATTCAACCGGACGACCCATAACCTACCCCGCAGCCATTTATTATCTGGATGGTCAAAAAATACTGCATTACACACAGCGCAATGAATATCGTATTCCCGACTATTTTCGTATTGATATTGCTGTAAAGGTTGAAGGAAACTTGTTATCAAAGAAACTTGCTCACGGAGTATTTATATTTTCTGTTTATAACCTTACGGGTCGAAAAAATGCATATTCGGTATACTTCAAATCAGAAAATGGGCAAATAAATGGATATAAAATGTCGATTTTTGGCACACAAATATTCTCAGTAACGTATGATTTTAAACTTGGGAATTATGATGATTAGGAAGTACATATCAATAATACTTCTTGTTTGGAGTCTTTCTTCATGTGTAGATAAGTATTGGCCCGAAATTGACAAGTATGACGATGTGCTTGTTGTGGATGGACTACTAACTGATGGGTCTGACACAACAGTAATTTATTTGTCAACGTCGAGTTCAGTAAACAATGAGAAATTTATCCCGGTTAGTGGTAGTCAATTATATATTCTTGATGAAAACCAAACAGAAGTACAACTAACAGAAACATCACCAGGAACGTACAAAATACTCGATAATACATTTACCGGAAATGTAGGCAGCTCGTATCAATTACACATAATATTGGCGAATGGCAAAAAATACGAATCAGATATTTGCCGTATGCCAGAGCCAACACCACTCGACTCTGTTTACGGATTAATCGAGTCGCATCAAATTTCAAATAGTGATGATTATTTAGACGGAATACAGTTTTATATTGATAATCACTCCAACTTAAGCGATACTAGCTATTATCTTTGGAGATTAAGTCAATCATTTGAATACCAGTCAACTTTTAACATTGATTTTATATGGACAGGATCCATTTTTGACCCAAATTCAAACCCTGATTCATTGCGTACTTGCTGGCATACATCGCCTGTGAAGAATATTTTTACTTATTCAACAAAATATATCGATAAACCGGAGTTAATAGGATTTCCAATTAACTATGTTTCTACTGTAAACAAAACTTTAAGTATTAGATATAGCCTATTAGTTAGCCAGTTATCCATTTCAGAACAAGCTTTTAACTTTTGGGATGCTTTGCGGCAACAAAATATTGAAAAAAACAACTTGTATTCACAACAGCCATTCCAGATTAGGGGAAACATAATAAATGTTGAAAATGCAGAAGAACCAGTACTTGGTTATTTTACTGTTGCGGGTGTTTCAAAAAAACGTATTTTTATAAATCGCCCACCATTAGTTTTTCATTATGGCGAATGTGTACCTGATTACGAAGGTATGCGGTTTATAAGATTTGAACCTGGCCCCATTTATATTGTTGATGTTGATGGTACTAAAGCCATGGGAAATTCAGATGCCTGCTTTGATTGCCGTTTGGAAGGCGGTACTTTAACTCCTCCTCCTTTTTGGGAAAATAATTAAACTATTATGTTATCACGAACTAAATATTTATTTATAACGCTACTATTTACTGTGATTCTGCATACAGTTGTTTTTTCACAAAAATTAAATGTTCAAAATATTGAACACATCACACTAAAAACTGATAGAACTTTATATATTTCGGGAGAGCCAGTTTGGTATAGTGCGGCATACTCAATACAAAGCGAAAATTCAATAATACTTAGTAAAGTGTTGTATGTTGAACTTTTTAATAATAAAAAGCAGGTGTTAGCATCGCAAAAAATTGCAATTGATGACAATATTATTACAGGTAGAATAATTATTCCTGAGCATGTACCAACTGGATACTATATTCTTAGAGCCTATACACGTTATCAAGAAAACTTTCCTGCATGGCAGTTTACATCTGTGATTCTTTCGGTGGTTAACCCTCAACATCCTTTGCCTAAATTGGTATTATCGCAAAAAAATGAACAATCTAATATAGCTTTAATGCCTGATGGGAATATCGCCTATCGAATTAAAGAGTCATCCACAAATAAAATAGATTCTGTTAAACTATTGGTTAATAGCTCTTACGTTACCGCCAAAGGATTACATTTTTCCAATGGTCTGGGAAGTATTAATTACAATCCAAAGCCAAATGACAATATTGAGCTACGAATTATGCTAGTTACCGGTGATTCTATTATTGTTGATAGCGCTTTCGCGAAGATTCCAACTGTAACAGAAGAAGAATTACAACTCTTATCCATAAGAAATAATGAAGGAGTAATTCTTGCTCAAGATTTTCACACTAGTGATAATGAGATGGAAAAACCTATTATTGCCACCGACTCTGTATTGTCGGGTAATCCGATTTATATCAATATTTTGGAAATAGACAGTACTGAATATCCAATAATAGTATCCTTAGTTCTGAAAGGTACTCATCCATATAATTCAAGTTTATTGCCAAATTACCTAATCGAAAACCCTTTATATATACTTGATTTCTTGTCAAGATTAGTATTTTTGGATGATGAATTAATAAATCAGGCAAAAATTGCCATTGCTTTAAAACAGAAAAACCTAAATAGTCTCTTTAATAAAGAATATGATCTAAAAAGCATAATTATTCCTGAGTTATCAGGGTTAACAATTCAAGGGAAAATTATAAATCCAGTTACAAATAAGCCTGTACAAAATGATTTGGTTTACGCATCTTTACTTGGAGATGAACCTCAATTTCATGCATCCACTTCAAAGCAAGATGGCACTTTTCTAATCCCATTTAACTTTTGTAACAATCACCAGGATATATTTATAGCCACTAATAATGACAAGAGCCACTTGGATATACTAATTGATGATGGCTACTGCCCAACTCCTCCTACCTGGTCTTCAGTACCTTTTATTCCAGACACTTCTTTTAGAGAGTTGATTACTCAAATGTATTTGAATAATCAAATAGCAAGTATTTTTGATACACAATTACCACAAATAACAGAAGACTCAACCATAAATAAGCCAATATTTGGTGATAATCTTACTCAGATAAAACTATCTGATTACATCCGTATGTCGAGCACACCAGAAGTTTTTAATGAATTAGTGCCAAATGTAAAAGCACGAAAAAAAGATGGACAATACGCATTGGTTGTTTTTGATGATGACCTAAATATAAAATATGAAAAACCATTGGTGTTAGTTGATAATATGCCATATAATAACATCAATAAAATAATGGAACTTCAACCGACTGAAATTGAACAAATTGACGTAATTAATCATGAGTACCTATATGGAAACAATTTATTCAAAGGAATTATTATGATCACAACAAATACCGGGAACTTTGCTAAACTACCTCTTTCGCAAGGTGGTGTTTTTGTTGAATACCAAACTTTAAGCCCAGATATTGAGTTTATTCCTTTCAGTTCAGCTATAAATTCATCTGATAAACCTAACTTTACTAATACAGCTTACTGGCAATCATTTAATTATAATGACAAAATAAAACAAATACAAATAACAGCACCTTCAAGCATTGCTGAATACGATCTTTTTATAGTAAGTATGGCTAATCAGCCTAAGATTATTGAGCTTAAAACAATAATAGTCAACCAAAAACAAATGGGCAATTAAAATGTAGGTTCTCAGTTGCTATCATTAAGTAGTGTCAGTCTATAAAGTCGAGAGTTTTAATTTTTTCAGCAATAGTTACTGCCATTTTATAGTTCGATTCATGCGTCCAACCGGCAATATGAGGTGAAAGTATTACATTTTTCATGGTTAGGATATCTTTAACATCATCCGGCAGCTTCATGTTCTCAAACGAAAGTCCTTCGTATTCTAAAACATCAAGACATGCCCCCCTTACTTTGCCTGATTTAATATTTTTTACTAAATCGTTTGTTTTAAGAACCTTACCTCGTGATGTGTTAATTACATATACATCATTATGAAATGAATTTATAAATTTAGAGTTTACCAAGTACTTTGTTTCATCGGTTAAAGGAACGTGCAAGCTTACAATATCACATTTTTTATAAAGCTCATCCATGGTTGCCTCAGTAACAAACTCATCCGAGAAATCGCTTTTATATTTATCATAAGCAATAACTTCCACATCAAACCCCTTTAGTTTGCGAGCAAATGCGTTACCTGTATTTCCATATCCAATTATGCCAATGGTTTTTCCACCCAGCTCATAACCTCTGTTTCCCTCTCGTATCCATATGCCATCTCTAACTTCTGCATCAGCAGTTAGCAAATTATTAAACAACGTCAATATCATTCCAATTGCCTGCTCGCCAACTGCATCACGATTTCCTTCAGGGGCATTTAAACACGTAATGCCATTATTTTCAGCAAATTGAGTATCAATATTTTCCATGCCGGCTCCCACCCTGCCAATAAATTTAAGATTTGTACACTCACTTAAAAAATCAGCATCAAGCTTTACTTTACTTCTAATAATAATGCCTACATAATTATTTGCAATTTTAAAAAAATCTGCACGAGCATAATCCTTAAAATAATCACACTTAAACCCCTGGTCTTCAAGTCTACTACGAAGCTCACCATGTGCTGTATCAATAAATAGTATTTTTCCTTTTTCCATTATAAAAACAAAACTTACATTTGCGAATTATTACTTTACAAAAATACAAAGCTTTTTCAAGATTATTGGTCATTTGGTGGTATCAATCCATGACTTTTTAATCTTATAATGTTATTATTTTAGTACTAATATTGAGAATTAATTATTTATGTGGCAAACTATTGTTAGATTGATTTTAAGAAATAGATTAGCGATCCTGATAATAATAGGGTTACTTACTATTTTCATGGGATATTTAGGCTCGAATATAAAAATGTCGTACGAGATGGCCCGTATGCTTCCCGAAACCGACCCCATTAGTATTGAGTACGATAATTTTAAGGAACAATTTGGATTAGATGGTAGTGTGATTTTCGTAGCCATACAAGACCCTAAACTATTTACAGTTGACCACTTCAATAGCTGGTACAATCTTAGTAACGAAGTACTGGATATAAATGGAGTTCAAGAAGTTGTTAGTGTTGCGCGTCTTTATAATTTATTACGAAACGACAGTTTAAAGAAGTTTGAGTTTTTACCAATTATTTCAGAAGAAGTAACTACTCAGCATCAGGTTGATTCAATAAAATCCATTATTTACAGTCTTCCACTATACGATGGACGACTTTTTAACAGAGAAACTGATGTTAGTTTGATGATGATAACCCTTGACAAGGAGGTACTTAACTCAAAAGCTAGAATCGGACTTGTTAATGAAATAAAAGAAACCGTTGATAAATTTGGAGAAAAATACACCATTGATGTTAAATATTCAGGCCTACCTTACATTCGTACTGTAACCTCAAAAAAAATACAAGATGAGTTATTACTATTTGTATTTCTTTCGCTAATAATAACTTCAGTACTACTATTTATACTATTTAGATCGGGGCGTGCTGTATTATTTGCAATGCTAGTAGTAATTATTGCAGTAATATGGGTACTTGGAACAACCGTGCTTTTTGGTTATAAAATTACAATCTTAACGGGAATACTTCCTCCACTTTTAATTGTTATTGGTGTTGAAAATTCAATATTTTTATTAAATAAATATTTGAATGAGTACCGCCTTCATGGTAATAAAGTACTTGCATTATCAAGAATGATTTCACGCATAGGAAATGCAAATCTGCTTACAAATGCCACAACAGCAGCTGGTTTTGCTGCTTTTATAATTACAAGTAATGAACTATTAGTTGAATTTGGTATTGTTGCATCGGTTAATATATTGGTAACATATTTACTTTCACTATTTATTCTTCCCATACTATTTAGCTATTTTCCGGTACCAACGGCAAAGCACTTACAACATCTTGACAAAGGTTTTATTAACATAATTGTAACAAGGGTAACGAATATAATACTAACAAAAAGAACAATTATTTATATTATTACATCAGTGGTTTTTGTTGGTGCTATATATGGAATAACAAGGCTAAAAACAACCGGGAATATTGTTGATGATATTTCAAAGAAAGAGAAATTATATAAGGATATGATTTTTCTGGAACAGAATTTTAAAGGTGTTATGCCCCTTGAAATAACTATTAATACTCACAAAAGAAATGGCATACTTCGTCTTTCAACACTTAAAAAAATAGACCAACTACAAGATACTTTGGCACTCTACAACGAATTTTCAAAACCATTATCTGTAGTAGAAGTTGTAAAATCTGCCAAGCAAGCCTTTTACAAGGGAAATGAAAAGATGTATTCATTGCCGAATAATCAGGAAAAGAATTTCATATTATCTTATGTCCCCGACTTGGGAAGTGGCAATAAAGGTATTCTGAATGCCTTTGTTGATTCTAATTTTCAAACTACCAGAGTTTCAGTGCAAATGGCAAATATTGGAACAAATGATATAAATAGAATACTAACTGATATACAACCAAAGATTGATGCAATATTCCCTCCCGACAAGTATGATATTAGTTTAACAGGAACAAGTGTCGTTTTTCTAAAAGGAACTAACTATCTGGTTAAAAACCTGTTCATGAGTTTAATGTTGGCTGTACTTATCATTACAATTCTCATGGCTTTGATTTTTTCATCAGCTCGTATGATAATTATATCACTTATCCCCAACTTAATACCACAGATATTAACTGCTGGAATGATGGGGTATTTTGATATACCAATAAAGCCTTCAACTATACTTATTTTTAGTATTGCACTGGGAATTAGTGTTGATAACACGATTCATTTTTTATCTCGATATAGATTACAACTTCGTCACAATAACTGGAAAATACGTCCGGCTGTACTTGGTGCTCTTATTGAGACCGGCTACAGTATGGTTTACTCAGCCATTGTACTTTTCTTCGGTTTTTATATTTTTACACTTTCGTCATTTGGTGGAACCGAAGCGCTGGGTTATTTAGTTTCCTTCACTCTTATTGTAGCGTTACTATCAAATCTATTTGTACTACCATCTTTACTGTTGACTTTGGATAAAAGAATAATAACAAAATCTTTTAAAGAACCATACTTGGAAGTGTTTGACGAAGAAGAGGATATAGAACTCGACAAACTTGTAGTTGAAGAAATGAAAGCTAAGTAGTCTTTGCAAGAAAACTCCAAATACTGCGTTATTCTCGTTTTGAAAACAGTCATTCACAAAAGTGAACTCCTTGGTTTTCAAAACTTCGAAAGCCTTGTCTTTGAAGCCTTCTTAACAAAGACAG
>Ga0307988_1001169_pt1 | contig 15463 bp, 12 predicted proteins | sample EllFjometagen183_FD_203166 | JGI IMG/M metagenome (GOLD analysis project Ga0307988, IMG submission 203166) | Marine microbial communities from Ellis Fjord, Antarctic Ocean - #183 | ecosystem: Environmental > Aquatic > Marine > Unclassified | place: Southern Ocean | collected 2014-10-08 | reverse complement strand
AATAAAGCAGTCGGAAAATGTACTGCAAGCTATCGCCGGAATTTACGATAACAAAATATTTTTACTACAGTAAGGCAAAGACCTTCTGAGTAGTAACTTATCTTTTATTTTTCAAAATTGTATTTATTTTTTCTGTCAAATTCTTTATTGCCTGTTTAACCGTTGAGGTTTTATATTCCAAAGGTTCTATAACCAGGTTAGTCATAGCACTCTGTACAGCAAGAGTCTCAGTAATAAAGGCAGTAGGAATTGATCTTGACACATAACCGGCATACTGTTTTGCAATTGGATGAGTTTTATAGTATTCAGCAAAATTAGGATTTTGCATCAAATCTCCTCTGGCTGGAGCCATACTGGTCATCTCAATCCATAATTTTGAATATTTATCCTGACTGAATACCCATTTCATAAACTTCCAGGCTTCTTCCTTCCTTTGACATGATTTGAATATTACCCATCCTTTAGAATCCGCATAAGTATAAGTAGGACCTTTGTGAGAATCAGGAACAAGAATAGGCCCCAGTTTTATAACCTTAAGAAGTTTAGGATATAACTGTTTCACTACTAAAATATCCCATGGACCATGAACTGCTCCAAAAACCCATCCTTGGTAAAAGGCATTAGGTAAAGGTTCAAGCATTGTCCATTTATTATCTATACATTTTTTAATAAAAGTTAGCGCTTCCACACTATATTTGTTATCAAGCACTGCTTTGTTCTCTTTAACATTTATATATGGAGCTCCGTTTCCGGCTGCATAATAATATGCAATATAGTCCGACCACCTATCCCACCAGTCTCTTCCACGGACTGCTTGAATTGCATATCGTTTATAAGGAATTGTAACTTTTTTAGCCATTTCATATAAATCTGAATAAGTTGTGGGTATTTTATTAAATCCATGTTCCTGTAACTTGTCCCACCGCCACCAAAATAACGTAGGATTACAATAAATCGGGAATATAAAATTTTTCCCTTTATATACCCAGTGCTTCATTATCTCTTCCATTTTCCTTTCTTTAATCAGTTCATCATATCCATCAAAATCACTTAGAGGATGTACTGCATTAAGTGAAGAAAGCTGGGCACCAAACCCCGAAAAGATATTTGTGGACATATCTGGATTTGTGTTTGAAATAATTGCAGTAAGAATAGCTTGCTCTGAACTACTTGCTGCAGGTATAGAACGAAATTTAACTTTAAGTCCCTGACCGCTTTTATTCCAATCAGTTACTACCTTGTTCCAAAAGAGTCCCTGTACCTGATTCGGAGCCACCCATAGTGTGAGAATATCTGGATCACGTTTCTCAGTTTTATTCTCTATAATTGAAACTACATACCAGGCAAGCAGTGCTAAAATAACGATAACAATTATCCGCTCTTTAATTCCAGTTTTCACTTTCATACACAACATCCTATTTAAATTTATACTTAAGTCATTCGATACCGCCATGGCGGTATAAATTTATTTATCCAGCTGGAACAGAGTCTAAATTTTATTCGCTAATCCAGGCAGAACTTGAACATCAGGAATCTGAAAAACAAAAATAGCTAAGCTATAAACTAATATTCTGCTCTGATTCAAAATCGAAGATATGACATCTAGACAAGTGCATAGTAAATTTAAAATCTTCTCCGGTGTCCAAATGGCTTATTTTATTAGAATCCAATTTTGCAATATAGTTTTCTCCATCCATGGTAAAATAGCAGAATGTTTCACTTCCCATATTTTCCAAAAGCCTAACCTGACCAACCAAATACTCTCCGGGCTTCATACTGTCAGAGGCTATTTCTACATCTTCAGGCCTTAATCCAAACCATATTTTTTTATTTGAAAGATTATCACAATTTTTCTTAAGAGTATTTGCTTTTGATTTTGGAAGTTCAAAACTCTGTTCTCCAATTTTCACACTAAGACTTTCAGCATTTTCAATTATCGTTGCTTCAATAATATTCATAGCAGGGGAGCCGATAAAACCCGCAACAAATTTATTATCAGGTTTTTGATAGAGATTCATAGGTTTATCAACCTGCATAATTATACCGTCTTTTAAAACACAGATTCTGTCTCCCATTGTCATCGCCTCTACTTGGTCATGCGTGACATAGATCATTGTGGCATTCTGACCTTCAGCTTTAAGATCCTTATGAAGTTTGACAATTCTTACTCTCATTGAAACTCTTAATTTTGCATCAAGATTTGAAAGAGGTTCATCAAATAAAAACACATCAGGTTTTCTAACAATAGCTCTTCCTACTGCAACACGCTGTCTCTGTCCACCGGACATTAATTTTGGTTTTCTGTCTAAGAGTTCTGTTATCTCAAGTTTCTCAGCCGCTTCTTTAACCCTTGCCTCAATCTCTTTTTTTGGTGTTTTTCTAAGCTTTAATCCAAAAGCCATATTATCATATACTGTCATATGCGGATATAGAGCATAATTCTGAAAAACCATCGCAATACCTCTATCTTTAGGATCGAGATCATTTACAACTTTATCACCAATTTTAAGAGTTCCTGATGTGATTTCTTCAAGACCTGCAACCATTCTTAAACATGTCGATTTTGCACAGCCTGATGGTCCTACCAATACCATGAATTCTCCATCTTTAACGTGTAAGTCTACTCCATGAACTGCCTTAAAACCGTTTGGATAAACTTTTTCAATCTTCTCTAGAATTACTTCGGCCATTTTCACTCCTTGTTTTTTTTATTATAATTGTCTTTATAATTGTCTTTATAATTGTCTTTATAATTGTCTTTATAATTGTCTTTATCGTTATCGTTATCAAAGTACTTATTTCTAGAATGATCTAACACTATTGAGTTGCAATATTGAAGTACATATCCAGTAATAAATATTGTATTCGTGTAATGTAGCTCAATCTTCCAGCTTGATAGCCTACAAGCTGAAAGCTTGTATTACACTTAAATACGCACTTCACAGAATAAATACGTATGAAAGTAACTATTTATACACTTTTATTTAAACTGACATAGTCAAAATTTAAAGTATTTTTACTCGTATTTGAGCGTTGGAGTGCTCGATTATTAGTCATGTTTTTTCAAAATATTAACTAAGATGCCTTTTTCTCAAGATAGTCATTTTATGAATTGAAAGGCAAAGGCTGTGCACTGGATGACACATTAATTTTTTTTGATTTTTGTAATTTATGAACAGCTACTGCAAGCAAAGAATCTCCACATCCATAGTATAGATAATATTTGTCTTTGAAAAATACCATACCTTCTATGAATACAACATTATCAACTTGTCCCACTCTTTCATAAGCCTCTGTCACCTTCATAAAAGGAATATCAAGTCTATGTATCACATCGAATGGATTAGTAGTATTTACTTGCACCTGCCCTGATGAATATTCGTTACCTGTAGATTGTTTACAAAAACCGAATTGATCTTTTATGAGATTCATTCCATTGTAAAGAAGCAGTGTTTTTCCGTTACTGTTAATAGAAGCTGGACCTGATTCACATAACCTACTATCGAATAAACCAGCCCTGGGAGTTATGACTGCCTTAGGAAATCCATTTTTACCAATTACCGGCAGCCATTCCCCTTTTAAAAGATCATTCAGTGTAGCAGTTGCAAAGAAAATATCCGTATCTCCCCAAAACATACCGAATTTTTCAACTTCATTATCATTTTGTTTACCGAAATCAAACTTTATTGGTTCTGCAATAAAATTTATTTTTTTTAAATCAGTAATAACTGAGCCTGATTTTGACCATAGATTCTCAAATTTCTTATTTTTAAAGACAGGGCCTAATTTTTTCCAGCTAACAAGGTCGTTACTTGTCGCACTGCAAAGTCTAGCTAATCTACCATCATACCCAGTATACATCAATAGATACACACCATTTGGAAGAGTAACAATTCTAGGATCTTCACAACCATCTTTCTCATAACTATATTCAGGATAAAGAACTGGCTTTCCACTTAATCTTTCAAAATGAATACCGTCACTGCTTTTAGCTAAACCGACGACGGAAGGAGAAGCCGGCGCACTATCTGACTGGGCTCTATACAAAAGATAAACTTCATCATTTTTGATAACAGCAGTAGGGTTATATATATGCCCTGACTCCCAATGAATTATTTTTTTAGTAATAGGGTCAGTATATACAGAATCTGCTTTGGGCTTTAATATTGGATTGAACTTATTAAGCTTCACAAATGGAATCAATGCCCAATCATTTTTTTCATTAAGAGGTTTGTTAAATGCTCCAAACATTCCTAAAGATAAAAAAAACAAATTTAAAATTATAAAAGCTTTAATCTTATAGTTCTTATTCATAGATAGTCTCCACAGTCTTTAGTGATAATTACATTAATTTAGATATCGAATAATAATTTTCCTGTTACCGGATCCTGTGCATATCTTTCACACATTTCAATCAATATATCTTCATGTGTAATAGCAACATCCATAACACTGTCACTTCCAGCATAATATATCAAAATTCGACCATCACCAAGAGGTACAGCACCACAACAGAACACAACATTTGGAACATGTATATATGCTTTATCATTAACGATACAATCGCATGCTGTGGGAAATAGTATAGGGATACTGCACATTTTAACTTTTGACGGATCATCCAAATCATGAAGAGCAACTCCAAGCACATATGGATTACCATCCATAGTTCCTCTAACCCCATGAAAAATATTTATCCACCCTTTATCTGTTTTCATAGGAGGAGCACAAGGACCAATCTTTGCCTGAAATGCACTAGGACCAAACCCTGTTTGCATCAAAGGTTTTTTATTTACATTCCACAATTCACCAATCGTCCAATCATCACTGTAACCAATTAAAATCTGGGCAAAAATACCACCAACATCACCTTCTATATCATCATTTGGTCTGAATAAACCAACAAATTTATCATTAATTTTTTCATCAAAAAATACGACATTTCTCATATCACAGTCAAGAATAGGACCACGCCTGACATACGATTTAAAATCTTTAGTTGTAATCAAAGAAACTCTTACTCTATCTTTTACAACAGAGTGATATGCACTGTAAATTATTGCATATTGGTCACCTATTTTAGATATGCGGGGATCTTCAAGACCACCACTTTCATTTTCAATAAGCTGGTTTTGATCTGTACCTTCTGCAAAAATATCATTTTCATTTGCAGGTTTTAATACTGGTTCAGGGTCAATTATCCAATTATTAACACCATTTAGACTTCTTGCTATTCCAAGAACACAAATACCACACCTTAAATGCGATCTAAACAGCATTAAGTAGTCATCTCCTGTAAAAATAATACCAGAGTTGTGAACTGTAGTTACCTGATGTGCTGGATTAATCCAGATTTTATTCACATCTTCTGCAGTAATGATGGGATTATACGAATACCTGGCAACAGGATTATTTAAATCAATGCTTACTTTTTCTCCACCTGGAAACGTTAATTCTTTCTTCATTAAATCAATCATTCTAAATAACCCTCTATATTTTTAAGTTAATATTTTATGTTGAAATAAAATTATATTACAAAATTCTAATTAGATCCCATCTGAAAATGTTTCAAGACAATAACTATTACTATTAACACCCCCAAAGGTGTTGAATTAAGAATGCTTTATTATTCAATAATGACTTTTTTGTTGGAGTTCAATCCCGCTATTGCGGGATTGCCAGCATGACCATGAAAACACACTAAAGTGTGAACTCCAACAGCTTAATTCAACGGCATTGATTAACACCCTAATTCATTCGGGTGAGTATGACATATTTCATTCACCTGGTTAAAACCAGATGTTAATAAAACTCAAAGGATAGTTTGGACTAGACTACCCTTTAATTTTACAAGGTGCCATCTATTTAATTTAAATTTCAGAATTACATTACCCGACCTGGCTTTTTAATTTTATCTGAATTTATTTTAATATTACTGATTACTAATTACTTTTGTCTGCTAACTATTATCTGAAAATCTTATCAGTCTTTTATACCTGAACTAGCCATTCCTTCTATAAATTGTTTCTGGAATATAACAAAAACTACAAGAATAGGAAGAGTCAGCAACATAGCTCCTGATAGCACCTGATTCCAGAACTGAACATGCTGTCCATAGAAAGAGTTTAGACCTATCGGAAGTGTATACATTTCCTGTGTTCTACAAAGAAGGCTGGGCCAAATAAATGTATTCCAGGTTCCTACAAAAGTTAAAATAAACTGTACAGCCAGAGCCGGTTTTGAAATTGGAAGAACTATTTTGAAGAATATCCCAAATCTTCCAAGGCCGTCAATAGTCGCGGCTTCTTCCAGACTAACAGGTATTGAAAGAAAAAACTGTCTCATCAAAAATATCATAAAAAAGCTGAACATGAACGGAATAGTTAGCCCCTGATAAGTATCTATCCAACCAAGATCAACCAATATTATGAACATTGGAACCATCGTAATTACTCCGGGAATCATCATCAGAACTAATACCATCATAAACATTATTTTTCTGCCTGGAAAGTTTATTTTTGCAAGAGCATAACCTGCCAGTGAGTTAAAAAGCATATTACCGGCAGTTACTACTACAGCGACAAATAAACTGTTAAACAGCCATCTGAGAAACGGAAAGTTCATGATAATATATGTGTAGGCGCTAAAAGAAAGATCTGAAAAGTTTATTGAAAAGTTATTAACTTCAGATGTTGGTTTTAGTGATGTTATAAATCCCCATGCAAAAGGGAATAATGCTATTATTACAAATAAGAAAACAACAAAATAGAATATTATTTTAGTAAGATGTTTCATGAAAAGATTAGGTGTTTTTATTTTTTCCAATTGCGCCTCCAGTTTAGATAAGTTTTCCAACTATTTTTGAGTTATATTTAAAATCACAAATTTAATAATCCTATCCAGTTTCCTCTTTAAATAGCCGTTTCGAAATTAATGTAAGAATCAATATTATCATAAAAAGAACAAATGCCATGGCAGAAGCATATCCCATATGAAAGCTTTTAAATCCGGTATTATATATATAGAGAACCACTGTCATAGTAGAATTTAAAGGTCCTCCATTACCTCCGGAAACAATAAAAGCTAAATCGAATATCTGCAGGCATCCGATGATAGAAACTACGAGATTAAAAAATATTGTAGGCTTCAACTGCGGAATTGTAACATTCAATAACTGCTGCCATTTACTTGCTCCATCAATTTCAGCCGCTTCATATAATGAACGGGGTATACCCTGTAATCCGCCTAAAAATATTATCATGTATAAACCGGTTGATGCCCAAATGGCCATCATCATTACTCCGGGAAGAGCAAGTAGTGGGTTGCCGAAAAAAGTAATAGGCTGAATCCCAAATAACCCTATCAGCGCATTAAATACACCATTTTGTTTAAAAAGGAATATAAATATAATTACTAAAGCTACAGATGAAGTTAATGTCGGAATATAATACGCAGTTCTATAAAATTCTTTTCCCCGGATCTTGGTATTCGCTATCAGCGCCAGCATCAAAGCTATAACGAGCTGTACAGCAACAACTACAACAGCATATAGAAAAGTATTCAGCAATGCTCTCCAAAACACATTGTCGTAAAATAACGCGATGTAGTTATATAAGCCGATAAATTTCGGATTTGTACTAATTATTGAATATCTAAAAAAGCTTAAATAAAATGCCCGTATCGCCGGATAAATAAAAAAGACTAAAGTTAAAATAACAACAGGAAGCATAAACAGCCAGCCGTCAATGCTTTCTTTTCTCTTCTTCCTTGATTTACTTAATAGTTTCAATATGATACTCCTTCATTTACATTGAGTTTTGTGATTTCATCTTGGTTCAAAAGGTTTAATAAGCGGCATATTTTAGACTATTCATAGCTCGATCCAATAGAGGTTTAGCTTTCATTGATTTATCTCCCAACGTATAATTTATATACATTCTTTCAATAAGATTATCCAGTTCCGTTTCAATTCTCTGAAATCCCAGTCCCCAGCTAAACACAACACTGTACGGAGCCTGTGTTGCAAGCGCTTTTCGGGGAAAATAATTTTTTGAGAAGTACTCAGCAACTTTGATCCTTGATGGAACAGCCAAGCCACTTTTAGCCGTCAACTTTTCTGACTCAGTGCCGACCATTGATTTCAGTAGCAAAGCCGCTTCTTTCGGATGTTTAGTTTTGGAAAGCATTGCATAGGCTACAGTATAAAGCATTGAACCCCGTTTTTTATGTTTTGGCAGGACAGCTATGCCGTAGTTAAAGTTTGGAACGGCTTCTGTTAAATAAGGAATCTGCCACCCTCCGGAATATATTATAGCTGTATTTTTATATCCAAGCACAGTACCAAGAGACGGATTGCCCATTTTTTTCGGTCCCATAATATATCCTTTTTTTACAAGAGAAAAGAAAAAATCAATAGCTTCCGCCGCGGCATCTGTATCAAACTGAAGCTTATTATTCGCATACGTGGTGCCGCCATTCTGAATAATAAATGGATTTATTCTGTTCCATTGCATCAACGTAGACATAGGGTACATGAAATTTTTCCCGAGTTTTCCTTCTTTACCGGCTTTTTTAAGCTTTTCTAATGTCGATTCTAACTCTTTCCAGGTTCTAGGAGGATGATCTATGCCTGCTGCTTTGAACATGTCTTTATTATAATACATTACCAGTGTGTTAAAGTCCTTTGGAATACCGTAAACTTTTCCCTTTGCAGTAAAACCATCAAGCAGTGTCGAATAAAATTCCTTGAATTCTTCCTGTGTAAAAATATCATTCAATGGCATAAATGCGTCGTAGCTGATAAAATCTTTTGCGAGTGTTGAACCTATAAATGAGATATCAGGAGCAGTGCCTGATGCCATATTCAGCTGTAGCCATTCATTAAAATTTCCAACAGCTACAAGCTTTGAAACTTTAATTTTTGGATATTTTTTTGTAAAGATGGCAATCTGGTTATCTAACAATTTCATCGATGCAGGAGCCCCTGCCCAAACCCCTATACGGAGAGTTACTTCTCCATCTTTTACATTTTTTTTACTGCATCCGGCTAGGGACACGATGATCATTACACAGAAAAGGTACTTTGAAATTTGTTTTACCATTAATACTATCCTTTTTTATCTTAATCATTTAGTTTAAATTATACAGTTAAGCTCAGGAGCGAAGCGTATATGCCGAAAAAAGTCACCTCGACAAGAAGTTCGCAAAAGACTCACAGCCGAATTCATTCGAGTGAGTATGACATATTTCATTCACCTGGTTAAAACCAGACTTTAACAACGTATGCTTTGTAAAATATCCTTGTTACTTAATTTTTGGAGTTCTGAACTTTATAAGGTGCCATCTAATTACTTTTAATTTCAAAATCACATTGCCCGTACCAGCTTTTTAATTTCATCTGAATTTATTTTAATATTACAAAGACATGATCTTATTTCAGTATCATTCATAGTAACAAGAACCTTTAAAATGATTTCGATATTATCATCCGAAGTTAATCTATTCTCTAACACAAAATGACCGGCAGAAATTCTCACCCATTTAACCCACCATTTTTTGCGGTTTTCATGTAATTCGCTTGTTAACTCAGGAGAAAAAGTAGGATGCTTCTGCATAAAAACTGTATTGAAAAATTTATCGCAGATAATAAATCCAACTTTATAGTCGTGAACTACCTCTGGATCATTAACATCATCTGCAACTCGACCGGAATGTATTGAAAGTAAATAGTATGTTTCGCCATTAATATTTAAAGGAATCGGGGCCCCATTTAACCCTAAGCCGGAAAACAACCATTCATCAGGAGATTTAGAAGGTTCAATTATATCTTTTTCAATTATTTTTCCACTGTCTAAATCTTTTAATAATTGAATTCTATTGTTTATTGTCGTTAATGATAATTCACCATTTTCATCAGCAGAAAGAAAACCTAGTTTTAATGTTTTTTTAATACCTAAGCCACCTGGTGCAGCTCTGTGTATGATAGGATATGCAACCCTCCCATCCCATAACTCCACAGGTTTATCAACTATACAGGTATCACGATCATCCATCTCCTGTTCATTACCATCAGAATCAACATAAAATCCGCAATCCAAATAACCATGACGTATCCATGCTGATGGACTCCATAGTTTTTCTGCTTCGGTTGATTTATCGTCATCGATCAAATTAATTGACTTTTCTATTTTATCTTTAAATACACTAACATCCATTGAAGCAAAGCCTACACTGGCTATTTGACCATTATATGCAGAATAAGTTAAGATAACTCTATTTCCTATAACCATAACTCTGGGATCTTCAACCCCGGCCTGTTCTCTTTCTCTAAAAATATCTTCCATCCCATATTTATTCGGTTCTCTTACAGGATATAAAACAGGAAATGTGAATATGTAGTTTTTATTACTTTTAGTAGTCTCTACTTTCATCCCTAATACTGATATTCGTCTATAGACATAGGGAGGAAAATTCAAATCATTCGCACCATCTTCAGTAACAGCACGAAAAATTGATATATACATTCCATTGTCAAGCTTCAAAGTACCTGCCTGCATAGTGAACTCTATATTATAATCTTTATTGTCACGATTGTATTTTAATTTCACATCTTCAGGTAATATATATGGCTCTAAATTTCCTTTAGATATAGTGAAACAATCATTATCATCAATGTAATTGAAATCAGTTATTGACATACATTCTGCATCATAAATATCAGACTTTGCAAATTTAGTTAATATTCTGTCTCTATTCATAAATATCCTTATTAAATTAGATCTAAGCAGATCCCGTCCGAAAAGGTTTTGATAACATGTTAATCAGTAGTTTGAATACCAATGGCATTGAATTAAGAATAATTTATTATTCAATCATGACTTTTTTGTTGGAGTTCAAGCTTTAGCTTGCCTGCATGACCATGAAAAACACACTAAAGTGTGAACTCCAACAGCTTAATTCAACGGCCTTGGTTTGAATACTATTAACGCCTGGTTTCAACTAAGTTAGTAAGATGGCTGCAGTTCACCCGATTAAAATCGGGTGTTAATAGTTCTGACACAGCCCTCTTTCAACTATTCAACCTTTAAGATGAATCTAATTGGCTCCACAAATAAACTAAAATAATTTCCGGTAATTAACGTTTAAGAAATTGAAGTAAAGCAAATCAGATACAGAATATTTTTTATACGAATAACCATGGGTTATGATAAATTATATTCCTAATCTCACCAATCAAATTCTTTAACAGTAAGATTGAATTTGTGTTCTTTAGAAATTTCAACATTTAATTTATACTAAACTTACAATAATTCAATACTTTTTAATTCAAATGATACAACAAACCATCATTAAATCTACTTTTACTATTAAATAACAGGTTTTGTAACATGTTTAAACCTATACTAATAAGGTGTATTTATAATTAATAATTTTTACGTAGAACAACTAAGACTATTGACATTACTTTAGTCATCGGATAAAATCATATATATATTTTATCATTATAAATACTTAAATTATGGATATTTTTAAAATGGAAAAACTCTATTACTCTTATATGGGCGTTCATAAATTAATTCAAAAAGCTTCAAAAGAAATAATAGCATCAGGTTTCATGCCTGATTACATAATTGCAATTGGTGGCGGTGGATATATCCCTGCTAGAATTCTTAGAACGTTTCTTAACAGATCTATAATAGCTGTTACTATCTCAAGATATACAACTGAAGATGAATTTAGCGAATCCGGTGATCCTATAAAACAACAGTGGCTTTCTGATATTAATGTAGATCTTAATGGGAAAAAAGTTTTAATTGTAGATGAAATTGATGATAGTAGAACAACTCTACAATACTGTATAGAAGAACTTCTTAAAGAGTTTAATATGGAAATTGGAATTTTTGTGCTTCAGAATAAGAAAAAAACTAAACATGGTGTAATTCCAAAAGAGGTAAAGCATTTCTTTGTAGGTGAAGAAGTAGAAAATTTATGGGTTAACTATCCATGGGATGCACTCGACATTGAGGCGCATGATGCATTAGCAAGAAATCAGAATAATTAATTATGAACAGGGCTAAACACAATACCGTTTTTAAATTAATGATTCACAAGCCTAGAAATCTCAAAAATGATTTTCTTTCCGGCTTAACAGTCGCCTTGGCTTTGATTCCTGAAGCAATTGCTTTTTCCTTTGTCTGCCATGTTGACCCAAGTGTTGGTCTCTATGCGGCCTTTATGATGGGGCTAATTACAGCTGTAATAGGTGGACGACCTGGAATGATTTCAGGTGCAACGGGATCTGTTGCAATCATATTTGCAGGCCTTATGATTCAACAGCAGCAGATGGGAAACAGCCCTGAACAAGCAATGGGATTTCTTTTTGCGGCTGTTATATTAATGGGATGCTTTCAAATAATTTTCGGTGTATTTAAACTTGGTAAATTTATAAGACTCGTACCTCATCCAGTTATGCTAGGCTTTGTTAACGGTTTAGCAATTATTATACTAATGTCACAGTTTGAGCTGCTTTATACTGGAGGCGGCAGTGCGCAGGGTCATTTAATAACCGGTCTACACTTAATTGTGATGTGTCTTTTGATTGCATTAACAATGATAATTAGCCATTTTCTACCAAAGATTACTACGGCAGTTCCTGCTACTTTAGTTGCAATTATTGTTATATCTGTTATTTCAGTATTTTTAACTAAATATGATATAGTTAAAGTGAAAACAATTTTAGATTTTGTACGTGAAATGGATCCATCAAAACAAACCTTGGCCGCATCACTGCCATTATTCAAATTACCTGATATCCCATACAATCTTAAAACTTTACTATTTATACTTCCATTTTCAGCCGCTGCTGCTGCAGTGGGTTTGGTAGAATCTCTTATGACTCTCCGCCTCGTAGATGAACTTACAGAAACAAGAGGCAGAGGAAACAAAGAAAGTGTTGGGCAGGGAGTTGCCAACTTTGTTAACGGATTTTTCGGAGGGATGGGAGGATGCGCGATGATTGGACAAAGCATGATTAACATTCGCGCAGGTGGACGAGGTAGGACTTCTGGAATAACTGCTGCATTATTCCTTCTTGCATTCTTTTTAATTGCAGCTCCATTAATTGAAATAATCCCTTTAGCTGCACTTATAGGTGTAATGTTTATGGTGGTAATTGCGACATTTGAATGGTCAAGTTTTAGAATTTTATCGAAGATTCCAAAAACAGACGCGCTTGTTATTGTTGTTGTTTCAGCAATTACTGTCATAACCGGGAATCTAGCTATAGCTGTGATTGTTGGAATTATTCTTTCGGCTCTTACATTCGCATGGAAGAAAGGTAAAGTAATGTATTCTAATACTTCAATAGATGAGAAAGGCACTAAAACATATAAACTTACAGGGTCTTTATTTTTTGGATCAGCAACAACATTTAAGGATTTATTTGAATTTAACGATGATCCTAAATATGTTACAATTGACTTCAAGAATGCGCGAATCTATGATCATTCAGGCATTGAAGCATTGAACAATGTAGCTGAGAAATATAATCAGCTTGATATAAAGTTACACCTGATTAATTTGAGTAAAGAGAGCAAACAACTTCTTAAAAAAGCTAAGAATATTGTTGAAATTACAATCATTGAAGATTTAGATTGGCATCTGGCTAATGATAAATTGGCATAAAAGCATCTACTCCAACCAACAGAGCCTGACTTGGGGTAATAAGAATTGAATAATTAAAAAAAACAATCAAATTTTCTTCTAAATTAAATTCTGTAATTTTTATTATATTTACCCATATAAAAAACCTTACTGCACCACATTCGGGGTGCAATATTTTGTTTTATACCCAGTATTCCGTCTTCGTTTCACTACGCCACTACACGTTAAAAGCAGGGCTACCAAATCTCATAACTTCGTGATGAGTATTAAACAGTTTTTAGATATAATTAGTTAATATTATTTATCTTATAATTACCGTTAAGCGGTAAAGTTTAGTAGCACCACATTTGAAGTCACCCAACAACAAATACACCGCAAAGCGGTGTCGTAGAATCAATACCTTATAGCTTATTATAGAGCACGAACTCATAAAAATACAAAATAGAACATTTATCATATTAGAGTCTGTAATTATTAACACCCAAAGCCTGATCTATAATCATATGATATTAATAAACTTTGTTTCCATATGTACCGCACATCTTACTCAGGTAAGTAATTCTTATTTCTTTTTCATTATGCATTGATTTGATAATATCCCCAATGGAAATCATTCCAATAATCAAGTTATTTTCCCATACTGGAACGTATCTTTTTTTACTTTTTGTCATAATGTTCATAATATCGTTAACGTCATCATCAACCTTAGTGATGAGCATCTGATCAGACATGACATCTCCGACATTCTTTTCAGGAAAATTATCAGATTTTGCACAGGATATTATAATATGTCTTTCGGTAATGATACCGGAATAACTTTTAGGATCATCAGGATTGGAAAGAACAATCAGAGCACCTATAGAATTTATCACCATTTTCTGCGCAGCATTTTGTATAGAAGCATTCTGAGCAATTGTAAAAATTTGGCTACTATTTTCTTTTTCAGCTAGAACTTTAGCAAGTTTCATTTTTAGGCTCCCCCCTCTTTAACTTTGTATAGTCTAATTAATCCTTAAACATATTATATCCTGTTTTTTTAATATTCAGAAGAGTAAATCGTATCTTAGTTGAGAAATACTTTAATTGAAAGTATATTATTTATATTAATTATAAACTCTATTTATACTGAAGGTATTTTTGTTTTCTGAATTTCAACTGTCCAATTTGAGGTTGGCTAAGGCGATAGATCTTCGAAAAATGGATTGGTTTGAGTATACTAATATTTAGGATAGCGTTAATGGCTGAATTCAACAAAGAACAAATAAGAGCGTCTATTTTTGGACTAACAATCGAATGCCCATATTATACAAGTAATCTTATGGACTGCCAACTCTTCGAAATTAGAAAATTATCACCATCACAAAGAGTGGAGTTTGTTGAAAATTTATCAGAAAAAGAGTGTATTGAAATTTATGAAAGACATAAAGTTTGCTTGGAGATTAATAAAAGTCATCAATTTTCTAAATGACAACAACAGAATATTTCCAAAGTTAATTAAGACCTATTGCCATCCCATATCTCCATAAATGGGTAGTAAAGCCAATATAAAAGTGTTCACCATTTTCAGATATTAGGATATAAACATAGTAGAATTTCATAGGGATTGCCGAGACGTAGCGATAATCTTGTTTACAGTGTTTTGGTCAGGCTTCGGTCACTTACACTACTACGCCGTACCAGTTTTCACTTTCCATCAGTTTGTTTAAAGTTGGTACTCGGGGGGGGACTCGAACCCCCACACCTAAGTACTAGATCCTAAATCTAGCGCGTCTGCCAATTCCGCCACCCGAGCGTACCAAAG
>Ga0307988_1001168_pt1 | contig 15468 bp, 9 predicted proteins | sample EllFjometagen183_FD_203166 | JGI IMG/M metagenome (GOLD analysis project Ga0307988, IMG submission 203166) | Marine microbial communities from Ellis Fjord, Antarctic Ocean - #183 | ecosystem: Environmental > Aquatic > Marine > Unclassified | place: Southern Ocean | collected 2014-10-08 | reverse complement strand
GAATCCAAAAAGTTCTTAGCAATATATTGAAAAACATATAATATTTCGGTAACACCAAATATAAAATCAGGTAGTTTGCTCCGCCTCAAGAAACATCGGGGGAGCTGAAAGCTCGCCGCTCTTGAGCTTGGGTCGCCAAAAAACTAACGTTTTTACTCACCTATTTGGGCACGTCTTTTTCGATGATGCGATTTTAGGAATATGGATATTTTGATAAAATATCACGTTTTTGACAACTTTAATAAAAGGTTTAAACGCCAGCTTTTAAGGTTTTAAGACATACTGGTCATATGCCCTAAATCGTGAAAACTACTTTTTGCATGTTTTTTAAATTCAGGCGAATAAGACAAATATCTTAAAGACGTAGATAAATCGTTTTACACAGAGGTATATTGATTCTTTTATTTGGTGTTGCAAATAAAGCTTCTTGACAAAAAAGATAGTAATGATACATTTGATATGTATTATCTATTTTGATAAATTCCTTAAGATTGGATATATTATGGCAGAAAAAAAAGTAACATTAAAAACAATTGCTGATGATGTCGGGGTGAGCATCTCGGTTGTTTCACGCGTTCTTAATAACAAAAAGAAAATAGTTCCCATTACACCACAGACTAAAAAACGAATTTTAGAATCTGCCATCAAGCATGATTTACGTATAAACAATAATATTGGGATTTTTATTCCTGAAACAATAATGGATTCCGATTTTATACATTATCCTTTTGTTGCTGGAGTTTTTTCTCAGGCTCATGAATATGATTACGGAGTCTTCTGTACTGCATTTAATGATGATATTACCGAGGCGGATATTCCTGAGTTTCTAGAGGACAGAAAAGTATCAGGAGTAATATTTATTGGTAAAATATCTCCAGTTATTGCAAGTTTTCTAGAAAATAACATGATTCCCTATGTGCTAGCAGACATCAGCGGAAAGCCGGAGACTAAAAACTGTATTTCGATAGATTACTACGGAACAACACTCGCACTGTTAAATCATCTGAAAGAAAATGGTTACCGTGAGTATATTTTTGTTAACAATATCGAAGATGTTCCTTCCGCATTCGAACAAATTGAATTTAACTGCTTCAAACAATTTCTTGATGAAAACTCTTTTGAAGGGGACATTTTATATTACCAGAACGGGCTGGATGATTACTTACAGGTAATATCTCAAAAAATTAAGGATTCAACCCAGGAAACTGTTTTTATTACGGAATCAAGACTGTTTACTATTGAAATTTTGAAGTTATTCTCATTGCAAGAAAAGACTGTTTTTAGAGATGTCGGACTCGTGGGGAGCAATCTGTTGAGTGAATATACCATACCTAAATTGATGTCGGTAAAATATGATTTCAATAAAATTGGCGAAAAATCTGTTATAATGATGCGTGAAATTCTAGAAAATAAGCACAAACCAATCAGGAAAGAAATCATTATAGGAAAGGTTATAAAATAAAAAAACAGTAAAATAATATGTTTAGCTCTTGACATACACCAAATTTTGGTGTATAATGTAGATATTGTCTTTAAGTCGTTTTTAAATATTTGTAACCCCTTAATAAAGGAAAAGGTATTATGAAAACTCGCAATTTTTTTACACTCATCGAACTCCTCGTCGTGATCGCTATCATAGCAATCCTCGCATCAATGTTGCTGCCGGCACTGAATAAAGCGCGTGAAAAGGCAAAAAGCATCAAATGCGTCAGTAATTTGAAACAGTTTGGACTAATGATGGCGATGTATACTACTGACTACGATGGTTATATTTTGCCAGCGAGAGTAATGGGTGTCCATTGGACTGACAACACTACAATCAAGGATAACAACGTCTATGGAGTAAAGATAAAGTTTGGCGGAGCTCCAGCGGCTTACACTATGTCGGGGGGAGTGGCCACCTGTCCAAGCAATAGAGGACGCGTTGGAGGTTATTTGACAAATTACCAAATAAATCAGTATACCGGACGTCAGTATGGCAGTGGTACAACAGATATCCCGTTCAAAAAAGCAATCAGCATTAAGAATCCTGGAGACTACTGGGTATTTAGTGATGCTCCGTGGAAATATACCAATGCCACGTATCCAGAAGATATTTATCCTCATTCGCACAAAGCACTTATAGGTCCTGGTTCAATATACTTTGTAAAACATAACCAAGGGGGAAATATCCTCTGTCTTGACGGTCATGTAAAATGGGGCAAGCCAGAATAAAATAAATAAAAAAATTAACAAAACCATACAACGGAAGAATTATGAAAAGAAAAAGAGTTATCCAACTGTCATCTATCGCTATATTTTTTATTTCAACACTGTTGTCAGCAGAGGAAATTACACTTAGCGACAACTTTGAATCAGGTATGGATAAATGGGATAAACCAAGCAGTAGTGCTGTAAAGATTATTGATGAGGAACTGACAAATAAAACGAAATATGCTGTCGAAGTTGCATTTAAAGAGAAAGATATTGAGGAGTTTATTTTATCATTCAGATTGAAATTATTAAAAAAAACAAGTAATGAGAATGGACATTTTGCTATAAGGATAAATCGTGGTATTGGCAAATGGGCACTTTACTTGACAACATCATCAGATAAGGCAAAAATAATGAGCATGTTCTATGAAAACGGCGAAAAGAAAGCTTTAAATAGGAAGACTTTTGCTATTTCAATGCCAGTTGATAAGTTCATGGATATTAAAATTATATGTAATAACGATGAATATAAATTGACTATCGGTAAAGAAATTTTTCTTCTAGGTACAGCTCCTGGGAAAGGTGGCTTTTCATTGGGTAGCTACAGACAGCCATTTGCCATTGATGACTTAAAAATAGTTTATGCAAAACCGTAAAAGCTATCACCAAATACCAGATTATTCTAATCGAAACAGGAGAAAAATTATGTTGAAGAGAATAGCTCTCTTATTGCTTACAGGTACTTTCTTTTTTTGTGCAGTTTTATCAGCCTCCGATATTTCACTTAGAGACAACTTTAGTTCAGGTCTAAGTAATTGGGACAAACCGAGCAACAGAAGCGTAAAGCTTGTTGATGGTAAACTTGGCAATAGAACTGCCTATGGCGGATATATTGCTCTCAAAGAGAAAAATATTGGCGATTTTATCCTCACTTTTCGCTTAAAGTTTCTAAAAGGAGCTGAAAAACAAAACGGACAATTTACGATTGGAATAGATCGAGGTTATGGAAAGTGGAATCTCTATTTTACTAGCAATCCAAGCAACTCTCAGATCACCAGCAAGTTCACTCCGAAACGCAACGGTATAAAAAATGTAAAGGCTCCTTTTAATGAAGTCATCAAACTGAATATTCCGCGCGACAAATGGATAGATATTAAACTGACTTGCAATAAAAGCCTTTATAAATTGAAGATGGAGAACGAAAGTTTTATTCTCGGGACCGCCCCTGGCGCAGGTGGTATTTCCATTGGCAGCTACAGACAGCCGTTTGTTATGGATAATTTCAAGTTGAGTTATTCCACACCTGAAAGATTATCACCTAACCTATTGGTTAATGGTAGCTTTGAGCACGCAAGCAACAGTGATATTCCTGATTGCTGGGCGGGTAATGGAGAAAGATACAGAACTCAGGGAATACCGACAAACCTATGTACAGATGCAGGGCTTAAGGAGTTTCGCAAGAAGTTTTATTTGGATAATACAAATGCCTTTCATGGTAAAAAATCAATTTGCTTAGAATATCCATTCCATCTGTTAAGCAAAGCCGTAAAGGTGGCAAAAAATAAAAACTACATCATTTCATGCTATATCAAAGCTAAAAATAATGCTCAGAAAGTTCGTCTTGGGGTAACTCGGGACAGTATAAAGAAAACTGTAAAAGAAAAAGTAATTAAAGTCGGCAAAAGCTGGCAGCGTTATGAAATATCCCTTGCTAATTATCCACAGGATCTAGTAACACTAATGGTAAAACCACTTTTACCAGGAAAGATATGGGTGGACGCGGTTCAGCTTGAGTCGGGGGATAAGGTCTCTGAATTTATGCCATGCTGGTATGACAGCGGTTTTTCTCTACCCGGAGATGTAAATAAAAATCAGTGTAATAATAATACAAAAGCTGTCATATATAATCAGAAGCCTAAGAGTATTGTAGCGAATAAAACGATAAACATATCAGGATTAAAATTGACTTCCCGGGAAGCTTTGAAGAATAGTTACAGTCTAAGCGTGAAGATTGAGAATAAGGCGGAGAAAGCAAAGAAAATGCATATAGCTGTATGTATGACTGCCAAAAGCATGCCGGAACAGATTAAAACCTACTCTAAAAAAATGTCAGCGAGAAAGACATTTAATCTTGACCTCAACGGTTTTGTAATCAAAGACCTGCGGGTTTGTATCAATACTACCATAACAGACGATAATGGAAAGATTTTTAAGCAACAGCGCGAGTTTATTGATGTACCCCGGCCGCTACGTATCTATCCAGAGTGGTCGTTTTATACCAAAGAAAAAGAAGCTAGAATAATTGTTAAGTTTGACTGTGATATGAAAAAACTGGAAAACAGCAAGCTAAAACTGGAAACTTTCGTCGCTGGGTACATGAGTTACGCACGTACCAAAAATATTTTTTCTATTAAATCAGCAGCTAACAGACAAATCTTTAATATTCCGGTGGGACGTTTAAAAGCAGGAAAGTTTTTTATTGTCAGGGCTACCTTGCTTGACCAAAATAACAAAAAGATAATGGTGGCGAAAAGCGAGTTGATAAAACGTCATCCGACTCACACTGAAGTGAAAATCAACCGGATTAACCGTGGTGCGTATATCAATGGTAAACCGTTTCTTCCTTATGGAATTCTAGTTTCAAAGTTTAAAGAAAAACAATTGGAGTATTATAAAAAATGCGGTTTTTCGTATATCCAGTTTATAAGCCACTGGAATACTACGAAGATAAATTTAAAATTTCTTGAGAACTGCGAAAAACTGGATATAAAAGCCATCGCTTTTCATGTTGCAAGACCCTATTCACTTTCGCCTTCTGAAGCGGCAAAGGTTTACAAATCATCACCAGCCATGGTAGGAATTGTTCCTAATGATGAGAGCGGGGATCGCGTTGTTTATGATAGAGCTATTAAGACAAAAGTTGCATCTCCTGCTATACTTAATTGTGTGAATCACCATTTTCATTCATATCGTATGTTCGCGAATCGCATTGATGGTTTCCCCGGAGATATCCTTTCAATTGACCGCTATCCGTTTATTAAGCAGCCTCCTGGACGCCCACAGACAACAAACGATATATATTCGTTTGAGCTTTGTCTTGAAATGATGGATCGAGATGCTAAACGGGAAATAAAACCAGTGTATTGCTGGCTTCAGGCAGCTGAAAGATTTTCAAAGGAACCTACTCCACAACAACTAAGCTGGCAGACCTATATTGCGCTGGTTAATCATTGCATGGGATTTACTTATTTTGGCGGGATTCCCAACAGCAGAGTGGTATGGGAACGTATGATTCAGTTAAACCGGGAAGTGGAGACCTTAAAGCCAGTACTTTTCTCACTGGAAGATGAGCCGAAAGTCAGCGGAGCTAACAAAACAAGCGTAAAAAGCATTCGCATTCTGCCAAAAAAGCTCGGTAATGAATTGACTATAATATGCGTCAATGACACTCTTTATCCGATTAACGCAACACTTGACCTCTCTAAAGCTGGAATTTCTGATTCTCAGGTTGCCAGTGTTTTATTTGAAAACCGGAAACTTAAAACAGATAAAAAAGGGTATCTAAAAGATAAATTCAAACCACTTGAAAGACATGTGTATAAATTGCGGTTAAAGAAATAATAAGAATCATTATTTTATAATAAAAAAGATGGTGTGTGAAAAGTCAACCCTAAAAGATTAAATTTTATGAAAATTTTCCTGATAAAAAGTTTTATTAACAACCAACGCTCTTATCAATATGAGCACTTTCCGCATGACGGCGCATCTGGCTTGCATCGGAGTTCTTCCTTTGTCGATAAGACGCTGGCGAAACGCCCGCATCTCTGGATTGTACCGGAGAAGACTGGTCATTGGCGTATAGAGAGCTTGGCGCAATTGTTTTGGTCCCTGACGACTTATGTGCGTATAATTTATGCTGGTACCGGAACGATGATTGAACGGAGCCAAGCCGGAATAGGCCCCCAGTTGTCTGGAACCGTAATTGCTCAATCGTCCGCATTCCGCAAAAACCGCGGCGGCAGTTGTCAATCCAATACCTTTTATGCTGGTGGCATAGGCAACATTTTCGCGCAATTCATCAGATTTTTCGACGCACTTCTTGATCTCGAGGTCAAGCTTTTCAACCGACTTATTAAGTACGTTTATCAGAGTCTGTTGTATTTTAGCGATAACCGTAATATCCTTGATTTCTTCCAGACGAAGATTTGCGGCAGTGCGTTGTCCAACCATTTTCAAGCGTTGCCTAGTAAGCTCGCGCAAATGATGATATTCCGGTGGACTCTCAGGAGTTTCTTCAGGTTGTCGTTCAGCTCCGAAACGTGCCAGAGCCGCCGCCGCGATGGCATCGGTATCATTGCCCGTATAAAGACTTTTCCGGTAATCAGAAACCATTTTAGGATTCAGGATCACTGGCTCCGTAAACGGCATTTCCTTACGCAGCCAATCGGCCAACTCTTGAGAATAACGTCCTGTCGCTTCCATGACAATACGCATTTGTCCACCTGGAGCATTAGCCTTATCGCGAATCTGATAAGTCCAGTTTCGAAAAGCATCTATACTTTTTTCAGTGCGCTCAAAACTGTTTTTGGGCAGCTCAATTATGTCACGCGCTTTATCATCAGTTCCGAGTGGCAAATAAATCGCCGCATCATAGGATTTTTTGGCAACATCAATGCCAACCCAAGTGGTTTGTTGTGTTTGTTGATTTTTAATCGACTTCATAACTTGCCTCCAATATTAACAAATGTTATAGTAAAAGATGTGCCCATTGATCTTCCTTGCGTCAAACGCGGGCTTCAATGCCCAAGATGGCTGTACGATCTTAAGGAGCACGGTAACGGAAGACGGCTGAACCTTTTTTTCGGGCTTGCATATGCTGCCCAAGGAATCTCTCGGCTCGTCTTCCGTGATTTCTTTCTAAACGTCTTCCGAAAGAAACCCACTTTTACCGTACCACAAATTTATCTTTTTTCACGATTTAAATCTCGTCATCATTGGAGTTTTACACTGAGGACTCCATGCTGCCAAGATTAATCGTGAAAAGTAACAATAACAATGTACAAGGAATAAAGATGAAAAAAAGAATTAAAATTGTCAAAACAGTCATCCTCTGCTTGCTATTAATGCTTGTCGCTGGGCAACTTATGGGGGCGGAAAAAGAAAATTACCAGATAAATGGAAGTTTTGAATACGCCTCTAATCCAGACATCCCTGATTACTGGACGGGAATGGGACGATGGACACGCTCATGCGCCGGTATACCGGGAGATTTATTGACGGAAAAAATCGTAAAGGATTTTATAAAGAAGTTTTATTTGGATGACAGTGTTGCATTTGCTGGCAACAAATCAATGCGGATTGAAGCACCTTTTTTTGTCAGCAGCACGTCGATGGACGTTGAGGCAAAGCATGATTATGTTCTGTCGGTCTACTTGAAAAGTTCAAGAGAAAATATGCAGGTAGACTTATCTGCTGTCTACACAGACCGGGATAAAGCTTTTTTAACAAATAAAATCGTGGTTTCTAAAGAATGGAAAAGGTATCAGATAAAATTAGCGAATTATCCTTATAATAAACTGTCAATCATGGTAAAACCTATTGATGCAGGTAAACTTTGGGTTGATGCTGTGCAGATAGAAAATGGCTTGAAGGCAACATCTTTTAAACCGTCACATTTTGATGCTGGGTTCACTAAACCCCAACAGGCTATTCATATCGGAGTAGATCGTAAAATTAAAACTCCATCAGTATCTATTCCTAAGCCTGTTAAAACTCCACCAGCTATAGACGGCAAACTGGAAAATATTTGGAATAACGCAGTCACGCTAAAAATGAAAACCATGATGGGGTCACCATGCGAGACTCCTACAAAAATTAAATTATTATATGATAGTAAAAATATATACATAGCTTTTGATTGTAAAGATCCTCGTAAGGCTAATGGAAAAGGCGAGTCAATCGAAATTTTTATGGACTTGTTAGGAATTGGTTCACCATATTACCAGTTTATTTTTACAGCAGATGGGAAAAAATATAATTATCGTTCTACAGAAGGTAAACACGAATGGGATTGGAAAGCGGATTGGAAAGTTGTTACTAAAAAGAACTCAAAAGGTGGCTGGACTGCAGAAGTAGCGATTCCTTTCTCTGTAATGCCGGAAAGTAAAGAGGTCGCAGTAATTGACGCATTGAAGATGAATTTCTGCAGAAATTATTCAGCCGGGCCGGAAATTCATTTATCATGGGCTCCTGTTAGTGGGACGTTCTTAGAGCCGGAAAATTTTGGCACTGTATATTTTGCAGGTTCAAAAAGTGCTGCTTTGGAAATAAAAGATAAAGTACTGGTTTCGACAGATCCGACCGACAATCGTTTTGATTTTGTTTTCAGAGTAAAAAATAATTTTGTAAAACCTGAAACCGCGACTTTGATATTGAATGTTGAGTCAAAAAGCGCGGCTTTGCAAACAAAGACAATGAGTTTCAATTTTAAACCTGGCAAAACAGATGCAATTATCCTTAAAGGATTCAAATTACCAGATGACCGTTGCCGGATAAGCCTGATTATATTGAATAAAGATGGCAAAATCATTAAACAGCTACGCGAATTTATCGAAACGCCGCATCCTTTAAATATTTTTCCTGAATATTCCTATTATACAAATGAAAAGACCGCGAGAATAAAAGTGGAATATGCAGGGAACCTGAATGTTAAGGATTTATCATTGATTTTATTCGCAAAACTTGCTCCATTGCCGCGAATTATCAACAAGAAAAGTTATGCCTTTAAAGCAGCAAAAAACAATATATATACTTTTCCAGTCAAAGCATTGAGAAAAGCTCATAAATATACGCTATATGCCCGCCTTGTGAATAAGCAGGGAAAAGATGTTATGACTGCAAATTGCGATATTATCAAACGAGACCCGAATCATACAGAAGCTAAAATAAATTATTTCAATCGCGGAATTTACCTGAATGGGAAACCATATATCCCGTATGGTTATCAGATTTGGCTGCTCGGAGACGAACAGCTTCGTTTCTACAAAAAACTTGGACACGATTATATCTGCTATACTGGTCATTGGGGCAATGCCAATAGAAATCACCAATTTTTAGGCATGTGCGATCAACTTGGTCTAAAAGTTATGGATTTTCATGCAGTGCGCCCGCATGCAGATGCACCATACAAAATGTTAAGGGAACTTAGTAATCACAAATCACTGTTTGCGGTAACTCCTGTTGATGAATCAGTTGATAGCACAGTTCCGGAGCTCCTTGCAAACGGGAAGAGAGCCAATCCGTATCTTGTTTGTTATAAAAATGATAATGTGGCAGGATATCGCTTCTGGCGTCAACAACTTAATGGATTGCCAGGAGAGGCAGTATCAATTGATCGTTATCCTCTTATTAAATTAGCAAAAGGGCTTCCGCAAACTACCAGTCTTATCTACACATTTGAGCGAGCGCTTGAAATGATGGATGAAGACGGCAAACGGGAAAGGAAACCTGTATTTATCTGGATGGAAGGAGCCGAAGCGCAGTCAAAAGAACCGACTGAAGAGGAATTGACATGGTTCCATTATATTGCGGTAGTAAACCACTGTATGGGATTCACCTATTTCGGCGGTATTCCTATAAGCCGTTATGCGAGAGCAACCATTAAAACATTGGATAAAGAGTTAAAAGCTATCCAGCCATTTTTATTCTCTTTTGAAGAAGAACCGAAAATAACTTTTGGCAATGCACGATCCCAAAATCTAATTCGTGTTTTACCCAAAAAATTAGGGAATAAATTACTTCTAATCTGTGTAAGTCGTGCAACTGAGAATATAACTGCCGAACTGAATCTCTCTGCTATTTTGAAGGGTGCCAGAGCTAATGCTTCTGTCATGTTTGAAGATCGAAGCGTGAAAATAGGCAAAGATAATATTATGCGCGATAAATTCACTTCCCTCGGACGTCATGTATATAAAATAAATTTAAAGAAATAAGAAAATGATTATACCAAAAAATATTTTTATAATAGTCAACGGTAAGCAATATGCTGTTGATAAGTTCCCGTATCTCAATTTGAAAGTAACTCAAATACACTCATCCAGTGATTCTGCAACTATGTTTGACTTGCAGTTAATAAATCATGGACCTGAACCAGTAAAAGTGGATGCTGTAGAATTGCGCTTTGATAATGATTCCTTTTTTAGGGATAAGACGGATTCATATCGTTTTTATAAAGAGGGATTAACTGTTGTGGGAGCCTCGGGCTCCCGTGGCAAAGGTGACTGTGACTTTGAACTAGATCCAGGTTTTCTCCGATTTACAGTATCCGATGTGGATACATACAGTTGGAAGCAGAAAAATATTTTCTGCGGTGAACAGATTGGAGTTGTAAGTAATAAGCATACCGATAAAAGCATCCTGTTTGGATTTGTAACTGCTGAAAGTTACTTCTGTAGAATTATAATGAATATGGTTGAAGATACAGATATTCATTTGACTGCTGTAATTGATACTGATGGAATTATTATTGGACCGGGTAGCAAAATCAATCTGGAAAAAATGATGATTAACTCAGGCAATGATGTGGAAAAACTTCTGGAAGATTATGTTACAGAAACAGCATCACAAATGCAGGCAGTTCCTTCTAGTGATATTCCATCAGGATGGTGCAGTTTTTATTATTATTATGGACAGGAAGCAGAGGATGATATACTGGAGAATGCCCGTTTCTTTGCCAAAAATCGTGATACCATACCAATTGATTATATTCAAATTGATGATGGCTGGCAGAAATCAAGAGGAAATTGGCTGGAGACAAACCCTGAAAAATACCCGCATGGCATGGAGTGGCTAGCTAAAGAAATTAAGCAACTTGGCTTTAAACCTGGTATTTGGGTTGCTCCATTTCTTGTCAGTGAACAGACTGAAGTTTACCAGAACCATAGAGATTGGCTATTACGGGATAGCAGTGGGGAACTGATGCTTATGGGAGATAGCTATTTCCTTGACACTTCACACCCTGAAGCACTCAAATGGCTGACTGAATGTTTTAAAATAATGAAAAGCTGGGGGTATACATATTTTAAACTGGATTTTATGATGGTGGAAACTTGTAATAATGCTCAGTATTACGATAAAAATATCACCAGAGTTCAGGCTTATCGTCAGGGGCTTGTTACTATACGTAAAGCTATTGGGGATGATGCTTTTATTCTCGGAGGAACAGCTTTAATAACACCTGATGTCGGATTAATAAATGGTTCTCGTGTTACCACCGATGTAACACCTTTCTGGAGTTTAAAAGGCTGCACTCCTGAATCACCGACAATTTTTAATGTTTGTCGCAATATGATTAACCGGGCGTACATGCACCAAACTCTCTGGACAAATGATCCTGATTGTCTCATTGTACGTGAAGAACATCAAAGAGAAAAATATAAAGACATTCCTTCTTTGACCTTGAATGAAACTCATATGCTGGCTTCTGCAATGATTATGTCTGGAGGTGCGCTGTTCCTTGGTGATCGCATGGAAAAACTTCCTCCTGAACGGCTTAATATAATTCGCAAAGTGTTTGCTTTAATAAACGGTTCTGCCGCTAGTCCTTTGGACCGGATGGAAAGAGAAATTCCGCAGATTTGGTTCAGACACGGAGCTGGTACGCAGACCAATCCTCATTTATTAGCCATATTTAACTGGGGAGATAGTCTTATTCAAAACAAAGTGGCACTTAGGGATTTAAACTTGAACCCACAAGATAATTATTCTGTTGCCGACGTTTGGACGGATAAAAAAAATCCGCGTGAGTTACACCCATTTATTGAAGTAACATTAGAGCCACACACATGCAAATTAATGAGTATTTATAAGGATTGAATATCATGGCAAACGGAACAGGACATAAAATACTCACTCATGCAGCAATTGGAGTATTGCCGGATTGGGAGCAAAAATTATTAGCTCCTGTCCGTGCTAAACTTGAGACAGAATACAGTATGTATGGAGATGCTTATTTTATAAATCCATCAGAAATAGGTCCGTATATTGAATTACCTGACGGTAGATTACCAATGGATCCCTGGGAAATCCGTCATTTCAGAAAAGATGGTCCGGGTGATGATTATTATACATGTGGTTATTATGATTTAATGCGATATTCTTTTGAGTATTTTGCGGAAGAGTGTATAAAATGTATAGAATGCAATGACTTAACATCTTTTGCCAAGTTTACAGGCTCAATTGCGCATATTATACAAGATTGTGGGACTCCTGCACATGCTGTGGGAACGACAATGAGCACTGATATGAAAATGATAAAATTACTTTATCCTGCGCCCGATATAAAAAAGATGGTATGTCAACTGCATTTTGTTCTCGAAAATACATTTAAACCTTTTTCACTGAAATATAAACCTAAGTTGCTGGGATGTACGCCCTCGGAAATATCATTTAACTTGCTTGAACGCTTTACTGATATGCTGGAATTTTCTATTTCATTCATAAATCCGATATTGGCTGCATTCTACAAGGATGATCATGAAGGAGTTGCTGAACTATTGACTGAATGTGGCCAATATCCTTCAAAAGTACTTGCCGACTTTATTCATTCTGTTATTGCTGTTGGGATGGGGCAACTGGATAGCAATGAACAAGACAAACTGAAAAATGCAACTTTAAGTGAATATACTCCTTCGGAACGAAGTGCATGGGCTCCAGCTCCCTATCAGTATGCTGAGATTAGAAAATCTCCATGGGGTTTAAATGACCAGTATGAGCCGGTTCCACTTACGCTATTGATTGATGGAAAAGAAAAAATATTTAAAAAGGGCTTTGGAATAGGTCCTCCTTACCAGATTACTTACTTGCTTCCGAAAAATGTTTATAAACAATTCAATAGTACAATAGGCATTCACAGTAAACTGGGAACTGAATCAGGAGTTACTTTTAAAGTATTAGGCGACGGCATTGAACTGACGCGAGGACAATGCAATACGATTAATGATACACTAATTATAAATTGCAATATAGCAAATGTTCACAAACTGACTCTTGAAATTACCCCATCGGGCGATATTCCATGTCCTAGTAATTCCCACGCTATATGGGGAAAACCACAGCTACTAAAAAATAACAGGTAAGAGAAAATGCCTTTCCATAAAAATTATGATATTGTCGTTGTTGGCGGAGGAATTTCTGGAATTGCAGCTGCTCTAGCAGCCGCACGTGCCGGAAAAAAAGTTGCTCTTATCGAAAAAACTGTTTTACTGGGAGGGCTTGCAACAACTGGACTTATTTACATTTACCTGCCTCTTTGTGATGGATATGGGAAACAGGTAACTTTCGGCATCGCAGAAGAATTATTAAAGTTGTCTATAAAATATGGTCCTGGTAATATTCCAGAAGGATGGAAAAATAAAGAATCAAAAAATGAAGTAAAAAGACTTCAGACTACATTTTCTCCAGCATCATTTATATTAGCAATTGACGAGGTTTTACAAGAAGCAAATATAGATGTCTGGTTAGACTCTCTTGTCTGCAATACAACTCTTGATGAGTCAAATAAAATAACAGGGATTCTAATCGAAAATGATAGTGGCAGGGTAAAAGTTAAGGCAAAATGCTTTATTGATGCTTCCGGCTCAGCATTGCTGGTTCGTCGTTCAGGCGGTGAAGTCAAGCTGGGAAATAACAGCCTGACATTCTGGACCCAGGAAAGAGTTAAAGGTAATCATAATAATTTTATTGCAGACAATGTCAAGATAACCCCCTATGGTTCAGACGCTGCAGACAAAGAAAAACTGATTTACAGAGGTGCTTGTGGGGAAATGACCAGTGATTTTATTCTAAAAGGACGAAAATTATTATTAGATCATTACACGCAACTTTACAAACAAGGTATTGCGAACAGATTCGATACATTCCCTCTAGCTTTGCCAGCTATGGCGCAATTTAGGAAAATAGCTGCAATAAAAGGAGAAAAAGAACTGCATGATGACCAACATGGTGTTTATGTTGAAGACTCTATTGGTATTGTCAGTGATTGGCGAAAACCGGGATTAAACTGGGAAATTCCGTTTGGAACAATGTTACCGGTCAATCTTAAAGGGGTTCTCGTTGCGGGACGTTCCATCGCTTCATTTGGAGACGCTTGGGAAGTCACAAGAGTGATTCCGGCTGCCGCCGTCACAGGTGAAGTCGCAGGCATTGCCGCATCTATCGCTGTTGAAAAAAATATTTTACCGGGAAAACTTAATATAAAAGATTTACAGCATAAGCTATACGATAAAGATTTCAAATTACATCTTCCCGAACTGGGATTGAAATATTTAAAAAGGCAGTGAATAAATGAAAAAAGTAACAATTGGTGGCATGAGCGAAGCCAGTTATGGGTTAAAAACTCTGAAAAAAATACGCCAGGAACGCTTGGGAGATTACACTGTCCTGTTCGTTGGTCCATGGGATATGGAAAAACTTAAAGTTGTAATTCCGTTTTGCAAAGAAAACGGTATGCGATTTGTCATGGATGAAACCTATAGCCGTTTGCGAGGGGTATTTCGTGAGCCGTTTGACTCATACGACAAGGAAGAGTTTCAAAATTTACTCAAAAGTGCCGGCGACGTCTTTGACGGCACACTTTTCATGTGTGAATATGGCGGCATGATGCTTTATTGGCCTGAAAATTATGTTGCCAATAATCCTTGTGCTATACCTCCCACCCATTGTGCACAGACAGCCAAAAATTCCATGATTTCGCAAATGCGGAAACTGTTGCAAGATACTACGGATAAATTACTGCTACCGCCGATGATCTGTATTGAGGCCTCCGGCGGGGTTGCTAAATATCATTATGAAGCCGGATTTGACCGTGTTGATCTGGAAATGACATATGATAGATTAACAGAGTTTTATTACTCCGCAACTAAAGGAGCAACCATAGCTTATGATAAGGAGGGTTTCGGAGTGGATATGGCGATGGTCTGGTACGGAGGCAATCAACACGATGAACTTTGGTTTAAACGCTGGAAGACATCCCTCTATCATGCATTTATCCGCGGAGCTGACCCGATTTATGCAGAACATGGCCTTATGGATTACAAAGCTCTGGGTAAAGACCTGGATACAGACTCACCCGAAGTTCAACGCTTTCGCGTGGAACTCGCAGGACTTGAAAAATTCGCAAAAAATAATTTGCGCCCTAATGGCTTCCCGCTGGCAAAAATCGCTTTTGTTTATGGAAATCTTGACAGTATGGCAATGGGGCAACCTTATGTCTGGGGA
>Ga0307988_1001165_pt1 | contig 15494 bp, 13 predicted proteins | sample EllFjometagen183_FD_203166 | JGI IMG/M metagenome (GOLD analysis project Ga0307988, IMG submission 203166) | Marine microbial communities from Ellis Fjord, Antarctic Ocean - #183 | ecosystem: Environmental > Aquatic > Marine > Unclassified | place: Southern Ocean | collected 2014-10-08 | reverse complement strand
ATGCAGTCCTCCTCTCAGAAGACGAATGGTTATCATCACTTTATCCAAGCCTTATTGCTTCATTTGATGATTACCTTAAGTATTCAGCTTTGTTAAAACCCTTGATCAAGACGCATGTTTCAAACATCTTGAGAACAGGAGCAAATGTCGTCATGGATTTCCCGGCAAACACAGTGAGCCAACGTAAATGGTTTGCTGATTTGGTATCAACAGCCCAAGCTCCCCATGAACTGATTTACCTAAAGGTGAGCAATGAGCTTTGTTTAAAGCAAATTGCACAAAGACGCATTGAACAACCTGACAGAGCAAATTTTGATACAGAATCTGTTTTCAATGAAGTAACTAAATATTTTGAGGAACCCAGTAAAAATGAGGGTATAAATATACAAATTGTGGAGAGGAATGCATAAAAAGCGTATGAAGATCGACTCGCTAGTTGCTCGCGACTTATCAGCAACAATGAGTCGAAAAAAAATTGGTATATGAAGATAATAGAAGTTACAGAATACTCAGAAAAAATATTTGAAACCTTAAATGATCTTTTGCCGCAATTATTGGAAACGGTATTACCAATAACAGCCGAGGACTTAAAGAAAATCATTCAATCGGAATCATCTCATTTGTTAATGGCCGAATTAGACGGCCACTATATCGGTAGCCTTACATTGACCACGGTTAAAATTCCTACAGGAATCAAAGCATGGATTGAAGACGTTGTGGTCAGCGAAAAGATACGTGGTAAAGGAGTGGGTAGTCTACTTATAAAACATGCTGTTAGTATGGCAAGAAGTTTTGGTGCTCAAACAATCGATTTAACGTCAAGACCATCTCGTGAAGCTGCCAATGCATTATATAAAAAACTTGGTTTTGAACATAGAGAAACAAACGTATACCGATATAAAAGCTCATAACAAACTCCTTGAGGCAACGGCAATCGCGCGATGTGGTTTCAAATTTTATGTTCTTGGTGAAAGAATCTATAATTGAGGGTTCGGTGCAGTCGCGCCTCAGAATGGTGTTTAATATTCTATATTTCCTGACAAGTTTCATTCAGGATATTCCTCCATTTTCTACTCTCTCTATCAACTTGAATATTCGGTTACCTGAGTCAAGGATGATGGACTCATAAAAAGTCAGGTTTGGTATTTTTCTCAGTGTAACCCATTGAAATTATTGATACCAAATTTGCTGATTTCGATTTTTTACAGAGTCATCAAGAATAATTCTCCTATACGTAATTTTTTTTCACTTCTTCAAATATCAATAATACAAATTAAAATTTTGAGACTGTTTTCGTTTTTGAAATATCAAAAATTCAGGTTGTGAAAACCAAAGGATTGATTTTTGTTACTTCCACAAAAAATTCACCAGTTTTTTCATAGGATTTCGCGATGGTCTGACAAGGGTTGACCTTGGAGGGGAAAAAAGATAAACATTTACAATTTGACATAGGGAGTATTGTTGGTGAAAATTTTATTTCTTGAACCTTTTTTCGGTGGATCCCATAGAGATTTTTCCCTGGGATTTGTCAGGCACTCCTGCCATGATGTGGACTTGGTTACCCTTCCGGCTCAATTCTGGAAATGGCGTATGCAGGGGGCTTCCCTTTATTTTATCCGTCAGATTAAAAATTTGTCCCAATATGATTTGATTTTTATAACGGATATGATGGATATATGTGATTTTAAAGCCCTTGCCGGAAGGAATCTTCCCCCTGTTGTCATGTATTTTCATGAAAACCAGCTTTCCTATCCTCTGGGGTCCCACGGAAAAAAAGATACCCATCTGGGCTTTACCAATATTCTTTCTGCCCTTGCCAGTGACATGGTCTTATTTAATTCAAATTATCATTGTAGGGCTTTTCTGGAGGCTGCAAAGAATCTGATCAAGCAGATGCCGGATTTCAGGCCGGAATGGGTTGTGGATGCCTTGGAAAAGAAAATCCAGGTTCTTTATCCTGGATGCCGGTTTTCAGTCAAATCTATCCCCATTGAAAAAAAGAGTTTGGATCTGCCTTTGATTATCTGGAATCACAGGTGGGATTATGACAAAAATCCAGAAGAATTTTTCAAGGTGCTGGCAGCAGTAAAAAATAAAGGCATCGGCTTTTCTCTGGCCCTGCTGGGGGAACAATATGAGATTATTCCAAAGGTGTTTAAAACCGCCAGGAAAGAGTTTGCAGAAGAAATTCTGGTGTCGGGTTATCTTGAATCCCACCAGGAATACAAATCCTGGCTTGCCAGGGGCAGTGTAGTAATCAGCACGGCCATCCAGGAGAATTTCGGCATATCTGTCATGGAGGCAGTCCGCCATGGCTGTTTTCCATTGCTGCCAGACAGACTTTCCTATCCAGAAATCATGCCGGAAAAATTTCATGATAAAGTCCTGTATAAATCCAGTACAGACCTGGAGGAAAAACTGGAAGACTTCCTGAAAGATGCGGACAGGGGTGTTTCCGTCCGACAGGAATTATCCGATTATGCCGGTCGGTTTTCCTGGGAAATAATGGCAAAACAATATGATAAGATATTGGAAAAAATAAAATGAGCATAATGGGCCGGCCCTGGGAAATGGGTTCACTGGAGATTAAAAACAGTTTGGTACGGAGTGCTACGGATGAAACCATGGCTACGGAAGAGGGGGCCCCCACCCAGAGACTGAGCAATGTCCTCCAGGAGCTTGCCAGGGGAGGTGCTGGCCTGATAATTGCCGGAACCGCCTATATAAGCCGGGAAGGCAGATGGGGCAGAAATGGCACTGGAATGGACAATGATCGATTGATCAAGCCTTTAAGCAGATTGTGCGGAGAGGTGCAAAAGGCCGGAGGTATCCTGGCTGCCCAGTTGCTGCATTGCGGCTCCACCATCAACCCTGCAATTCTGGAGGAAAAACAAGCTCTTTTCGGTCCTTCGGCAATGATTGATCCTGTGATTGGCCATCCGGTTCTGGAGTTGACCGAAGATCATATCCTGGGGATTGTGGATGAGTATGCAAAGGCAGCCACAAGAGTTAAAAAATCCGGATTTCAGGCAGTCCAGATCCATGCTGGCCATGGGTATCTTATTAACCAGTTTTTAAGCCGGTCACGTAATCTGCGCAAAGATGAATACGGGGGGTCCCTTCAAAACCGGGCCTTATTGCTGTATCAAATATATGAAGCTATCCAGGGGGCTGTGGGCAGGGATTTTCCCATATTTATCAAAATGAGCAGCTATGACGGATTTCCCGGAGGAGTCGAGCCAGGGGAGGCTGCCCTGGTTGCATCGGAGCTGGATGCCATGGGGATTTCAGCCATTGAGGTCAGTGCTGGTACTCCCGAGGGGGCAAAAAAGGGAGGCTGGGACCATATCCTCCCGGCACCGTTCAGGGAAGGTTCTTTGTTGAAATATGCCCTGCAGATCAAGGAAAAGGTAAATTGCCCTGTTATATCGGTTGAGGGGTGGCGTGATCCCTTGAAAATATCAAAAGCCCTGGAGAAAATTGATGCAGTTTCCATGAGCCGCCCCTTTATCAGGGAACCTGCTCTGGCCAACAGGTGGTTGAGGGGAGACCTTTCTCCGGCCCTGTGTATCTCCTGTAACAAATGCCTTGATTTAACGGTGAAACAGGGACTGGGCTGTGTCTTTACTGCCCCCAGGGGAAATAAAAAATCTTGATTTGTATTCGATTGCCAGGCCTTATACCTTTTGGTTGATACTCCTGGGGGAGAACATGGAAAGACGATTCAGGTCCAGGGTTCCCAGGGTAATTTTAAGGCCCTGGCTTTCTTCCATTGCCAGTTGGAACCAGTTTTCCAATTCTTCTTTCAGTCCCTCTTCTCCCACTGCTTTTATTCCGTTTTCACCCGAAATGTTGTGGTCCATTTTTCCTGAATTGATAAAGGTCCACTGCCCCTGTTTCTGGGAAATAATCCCGGTGTGACCCCGGTTTCTCATGGAAAAGGAAAGAACCTGTCCTTCTTTCAGCATTGTTTTCATTTCCTCCATGACATTGCCAGCCTGCTTCTGGGCATCTTTTACCCTGAAAATGGTTTTTTTGAATACATCAATTCCTGACTCGGAAACCAGTCCTTCACCGTTCATATAGTGGTTTCTTGGCAAGCCTTTTGAAATGGCCTGGTTCATCAAATGGCGACCTAGACCGTTTTTGCCCTGGTATTTGACTCCCAGGCTGGTAAGGCCGCCTACCAATAATTCATAACAGTCCATTTGTTCATAATCCCTGCCAATGAAATTTGTGACAGCTTTTGATAATTTCTCACTTTCCTGTTCAACTATATTTTTTGGCTGGCCGGCAACTTTTATTTCCGGCAGTTGTTCTGAAAGGGATTTTTTAAGGCTGTCTCCCCACAAAAGCTCTTTGGTCTGGGAATCATAATGGATCTCTGTTCCCGGCCTTATGCGGTTAAAGGCTTTATTTAAATTTATTTTGTCATGGATGATATTCCAGCAGTCCTTTTTCAAGGGGCTGTTGTATAGAAGTTCAGAAACCGTGGAAATATCCTTGGTAATGGTACCCAGAAAAACAGGCTCGGGCGGGCCCTGCACACCGAGGTCTGGAATGCTGGCCAAAAGCGTTTTTTCAAAGTTTTTTATATCTCTAACCGCAGAAGTATTTGATAGGGTTTTAGCCCTGGATATATTTCTGCCTGCTGGTTGAATTTCCACGAGCACCTCCTGGCTTACTGATTCTTTTTGATTTGAATTAAGTATATTTAAGCATATTTTATGCCAAAAAATGAAGAATCAGCGAAGGGTCTCTGGAATCAAGGCTCCCTATTAATGGAGCTTGGAGAATTTGCCAACGGAAACCACAGGGATTGTCAATCCGTTGACGATCCTAATTTTGAATGTAAGGTTCAATCCCTTGTTTTTTTGATCAAGCTGGTTGTGTTTTTTTGTCCTTGGCTGGAATTTTACCCATGGCCCGTTCACTCAATGCTGTAATCGTCAATGAAGGATTAACACCTGGGTTGGCTGATATGGCTGACCCGTCACAGATATACATATTCTCATATCCAAAAACCCTATGATCCTTGTCTATCACTCCATTTTTCGAGTCAGTTCCCATCACACATCCTCCTAATATGTGGGCTGTGGTCGGAATTCCAGCAATGGTTTCAGTCAGTAATGCCACTGGCTTTCCATTCACAATTTTTGCATAACTGTGTACAAGGTCCTGGGCTTCCGGGATAAACGCCGTGGGCTTTGGCCCGGCTTCCATTGAAGATTTCAAACCAAATAAACCAGGCGAAAATTTTAAGGTGCTATTTATGGTTTGCATAAAAAGCAGTATCTGGGTGCGTTTTGCAAAATCCCAGGTAAATAAAACACCTAGGTTTTTAATTGGGTGGCGAATTAAATCAAACAATAAATTACCAAAACGCTTCACCAGGGTAGAACCTGAAACCATAGGTGCCAGCAGGATGCGCCAGAACCCTGATCCCGAAGAGTAGCGCACAGGTTCAATATGGCTATATTCATCTGTATGGAGAATGCTGCCGATTGCGACCCCGTCGGAAAAGACAGTTTTCTTATCAAAGGTAGTTACACCCACCAGGCTCTCAGAATTTGTACGCACGCTTTTTCCGACCTGATCAGATAAGTTTGGCAGGTTTTTCTTTTTCAGCTTCAGCAACAGGGGAACAGTGCCCAGCACTCCCCCGGAAAATACCACTCCCTTGGCACGAATTGTTTTATTGCGACCAAATAGTTGGGTGGATCTGTGGTATTGAATTTTGTATTCATGGGATTTATCAGCTGTTTTTACCTGGGTGACAGTATGAACATTGGCTTCGGCGATCAATTCAGCCCCTTTTGCCCTTGCCAGGTAGAGGTAATTTTTATCAAGGGTGTTTTTTGCATCAAAACGGCAGCCGGTCATGCAGCCGCCACAAAAAGTACAGCCTTTACGTTCCGGGCCTTCACCTCCAAAGAAGGGATCCGGGACTTTTTTCTCTGGTTCTCCAAAAAAAACAGCTACCTCTGTTAGTTCAAAATCTTTTGGTTTGCCTATTTGTCCGGCAAGAGTCTGTAAGGCTTGATCTCCGGTTTCCTTTCTGGGATTGCGGCTGGCGCCCAGCATGGTTTTTGCAGTAACATAATGATCAGCCAACTCTTTTTTCCAATCAGCAAGATCTGCCCAGCTTTCAGCTGAAAAGAAATTGTCCTTGGGTATGGGAAGTGTGTTGGCATAAACAAGAGAACCGCCTCCCACACCCACTCCGGATAATACGGTGATATGGCGGAAAAAGGTCAATTTGAAAAAACCAAAAAACCTCAGTGCCGGTACCCACATCCAGCGTTTAAGATTCCAGTTGGTTTTAGGGAAATCAGGTGCTTTCAGTTCTTTCCCTTTTTCAAGAACCAGGACATGGTATCCTTTTTCTGTAAGGCGCAGAGCAGCAACCGATCCACCAAAACCACTTCCTATGATCACATAATCGTAGACCAATTTATTATCCATCCAATCCCTGAGTGTTTTTTCTTTTTTTTTAACCAATAGAGGTGGATATGTCAATCAGCAATGAAGGAAAATATTTTTTTATGTTGAAAATCATAATTCTAAACGTAACATACTTGATATTTTCTGGTTTTCCAGTATAAGGATTGGTTTGGATTTGTTTATATGGGAATTATCAACAACAGCGAATATTACTATTGTAAGGATATCGAGTGATCCAATTTTTAAGAGTTGCTAGCCTACCAATACCATGGCCCTGGGAATTATGAAAAAAGCATATGGACTTGGACTAGTAACGGTATTATTCTGGTCAACTTCGGCTGCTGCTTTTAAAATAACCCTTGGTTTTTTTGATGTACTGCAATTGCTATTCTATTCCATTGTAACGGCTGTTGTGGTCCTGGGAGGTTTTCTGGGGGTGACCGGGAAATTTTCAGAGCTATTCAGACTTGGAAAAAAAGAATATTTCATTTATCTGGTCCTGGGAATTCTCAATCCCTTTATTTATTATTGGATGGCTGTTACAGCCTATGATCTTTTGCCGGCCCAGGTTGCTCAGCCGGTAAATTATACCTGGGTCATCACCTTGACCCTGCTTTCTGTTCCATTGCTGAAACAATCCCTTGGGAAAGAACAAATTTTGGCCACTCTGGTCTGCTATTTGGGAGTGGTGGTTATTTCCTGGAGGGGCAATAGTGGTCAGGCTGGTTCTGATATCAGTTATTTAGGGCTTTTTCTGGCAGTTTCCTGCACGATTATCTGGGCCCTGTACTGGATATATAATATTCGCATGGCCCAGGATCCCATTCTGGGTATCTTTTTGAATTTTTTTTTCAGTCTTCCCTTTGCAGGACTTGCCTGCTGGCTGTTTTCTTCTTTTACCTTTGAAGGAATAGAGGGTTTATTGGGGGCAATTTGGATCGGGTGTTTTGAATTTGGCTTTGCTTTTATTGCCTGGATTACTGCTTTACGCCTGGGGAACAATACAAGTCGGATAACCAATTTAATTTTTTTAACTCCTTTTCTTTCTTTGGTATTCATCCATTATATTTTGGGAGAAAAAATTCTGGTCCAGACCTGGATCGGTCTTTTTTTAATCATTATTGGGATTGGTATCCAGAAAATGAGTGAGGCCGGGCACGAGCAGTTGTAAATTTTTATTAAAGTATTGATTGGTTTATGGTATAGGACACTAGGCCGTTTCCCTTAGGGATACGGCCGATTATTTTAAACAATTACGAGACCCGCATAAAGATGAAATATAATATAGCAATTAATGGATATGGAAGAATCGGGCGTTGTGTGGCAAGAGCTCTGTATGAGTCAAAAAGATTTTATGGAAAGCTGAACCTGGTAGCCATAAATGAAACAGCAAGGGCTGAGAGCATTTATCATCTGACCCGGTATGATTCCACCCATGGTAGATTCCCCCTTATAATTAAAAAATGTAAACAAGGACTGTCAATCGGGGGAGATACAATCCATCTATTCCAGGAGAAAAATATTGTTGACCTGCCCTGGAAAGATCTGGAAGTTGATGTGGTTCTGGATTGTACAGGGATTTATAATGACAGGGAATCTGCTGAATTGCATATACTGTCCGGGGCAAGAAAGGTAATTTATTCCCATCCGGCCAAGGATGAAATGGATGCCACAATTGTCTATGGGGTTAATCATAAAACCTTAAAGCCGGAACATAATGTTATATCCAATGCTTCCTGTACCACCAATTGCCTGATTCCCATCCTGGATATTATTGATCGGAATCTGGGTATAGAGAGCGGGTCCATCACGACCATCCATTCGGCAATGGCCGACCAGCCAGTAATTGATGCTTATAACGGCGACTTGAGGAAAACCAGGTCTGCCTTGCATTCCATTATCCCGGTGAATACCTCCCTGGAAAAGGGAATTGTAAGGGTTTTGCCCCAGATGGAAGGTAAGTTTGAAACGCTTGCTATCCGGGTTCCAACCACCAATGTTTCCATCATGGATATTACCCTGGTTGGTAAATCCAGGATAAATGCCAGGGAAATCAATAAGATGCTGACCCTGGCATCTGAATCTGAATTAAAAGGTATCCTGGGAGTATGTGATGAACAATTGGTTTCCTGTGATTTTAATCATGATCCAAGATCTGCCATTATTGATCTGCCCCAGACCCGGGTTTCAGGGGAGCGCCTGATCAAGATCCAGGCCTGGTTTGATAATGAGTGGGGTTATTCCAACAGGATGCTGGACACCACCATCGCTGCCCTGGAAGCATAAAATTATCAGGAAGTCTGAAGGACCATTAATTTTTGGACAATGTTTTTTAATTCTTCAGGAATATTTGCAATGTCATCAAAAGGGCGGGTACCGTCCCGGTCTGACTGTATAATTTCTTCAAGTTCAGGCATAAAACCAAGGATCTCGTAATCAGGCATGCTTTCCCTGATAAGATCTTTGTCAGCTTCTGATTTTACCCGGTTACCCAGAATAACAATATTTTTAATGCCGATATCTTTACCCAGTTTCCGGATTTTGTCTGCTGCAACCCGGCTTCTTTTCCCCGGGTTTACAACAACCACCAGGGCATCCACGGAACCTGAGGTGGCACGTCCCAAGTGTTCAATTCCGGCTTCCATGTCCATAACAACCACTTCATCCCTGGCAAGGACCAGATGGTTCATCAAAGCCTTTAAAATGGTGGCCTCGGGACATATACAACCGGAGCCTCCATTTAGTACTGTCCCCATTACCAAAAGCTTGACCCCGTCTTTTTCAATGGAAAACCGGTCCGGGATATCATCCACCTTTGGATTTATGGTGAAAAAACCTCCCATGGTGCCGGGAATGGCTCCGGTCCGTTCGGCAATGAGGTCGGAAAGTTCAGCCACCGGTGTTATGGGCTGGGTCTCATCAATTCCAAGTCCTGCTGCCAGGTTGGCAACTGGATCAGCGTCAATGGCGATCACACTAGTTTCTTTATTTAATGCGGCAATGGTCCTGGCGATAAGTGAAGTCACGGTTGTTTTGCCAACACCTCCTTTGCCGCCGAATGCAAGTTTTAAACTCAAGGTTTTTAGCTCCTACTACTAATAGATAATTCCTGATAAATAAAAAAATTATCTCAATTCAAATGTTCAATTATGCTGCCTTTTTCATCCAACAGGTAAATTTTGTGTCCGGTTTTAGCAGCTTGCTCTAACAGATCATCTTTAATCACGGCCTGAATTTCATATTTATTATTCATAATATCTTTGGGCATTATAAGAAAACATTGCTGGGAAATTTCTTTGGTTTTAAAGGCGGGTATGAAATCTATTTTTTTTTCGTTGTCCAAATAGCCTATAAATTGTTCACCAGACGTTCCCGGATTTTCAACAATGATATAATACCAGGTTTCTTTTATTGGGATATTCAATTTTTTTAAATTCTCCTGAAAGGTTATTTACAGAAAGATAAGACAGTTTTTTATAAAATAAAGGGAAATAAACAATACTAATAAAAAAAGCCCCAGCCTTATCTAAAATAAGGGAAGGGGCTTTTAATGTTCAATGTGTAACAGGTCTAAATTTCAAGCCATGAATCAGAATAAAGTGTTTCACCCATGATAACTCTATAGGTTTTGGCATAATCCTGCATTTCCTTGTCAAGGCTCGGGATATCAGGCTGGTCGCCATCCATCATTCCATAGATCAAGTCCACGATGTCCTGGCGTTTACCCTTGGCAATATCAGTCAATTTGGTATCAAGGGGATCTGAAATAACCGCTTTCATTCCGTATTTTTCCAGCATAACCATATAGGTCCGGTTCAGGATTCCGCGCAGATGTTCCGGAGGTCCATTGGAGATGTTGGAAAGACCACAGGTGGATCTTACTCCAGGGGCCATATCTTCCAACATCATCTGGAAGTTGAGAAGGCTCATGCACTGCTGCTGCTGGATATTTACCGGGGTGACAATTCCGTCCACCCAGATTTTTTCATTGGGTAGTCCAGCTTCGTTGGCATAGTACAACAGCTCAACTGCGAGGGCAGCTCTTTCATTTTCATCTCTGGGAAGGCCATCAGGTCCCCACATCAGGGCAACAAAATCTGCATCATACTGGGCAGCCATGGGAACCATTTTTTCGTATCTTGCAGTACGTACCATGATGGAGTTTACAATATGTGGTTTGTCAGCAGGTTTACAAACTTTAAGTCCTGCCTCGATTGCATCAATGTTGGAGGAGTCCAGCAACAGGGGCATCCCCGGGACTGCTTCCTGAACAACATTAACAACCCATGGCATCAGTTCAGTACCGAATTTCTTAGCGGGTCCCAGGTTGATGTCAATATAATCCATACCCAGTTCTTTTTGTCTGAGAACTTCTTTCTGGATGGGTTCAGGATTACGTATGGCAGGATCTGCTTGTTTGAATTCTTTTCCAATTATTGTGGAAATTACATTCAGACTTTCACCAAAAAGAATCATGTTATTTTCCTTTTAATTTTATAATTTTAGAAAGGGCTGGAAATTATGGATATCCAGCCCCGTTTTTATCTATTTGTTTTTCAGGAAAGCAGGCAGATGAGCCGCTTCTCTTGGTCCGACTATAATGGTCCAGCCGGGAAGTTCTTCTTCAATATCACCTGCAATGGCAGCTGCATATCCAGGAATAATAATCTCAGTATGTTTTACCTTATCCATTATACCACTCTTTTTCACAAAGGTTCCAACATCATCTCCGCCGAATTTACCGGCAGCCCAGGCAGTCAAAACTGACAAGCCTTCAGAATCCTTGATCAAAAGCCATGCCGGTACTTTACTGGCCTCGATTTCACCGGACACAATGAAATAGGTCAATGCAAAGTTCGTGGTGACCAGAACCGGTGAATTTTCATCGGGATTGCCGATTTCAAAAATACCTTCCGTTACCGTCATGGGTCTCTGGGGATCTGTGAAAATATTGAGTCTTTCCAGCAGCAGCGGGAATAGAGATTCTGTGTTGAAGTCAGACAGAACTACAATGCCGCCGTATTTGGCAACATACATACTTGCGATGAGAGTTTCCATATCCAGGTTGGATGCCATTTCGCTTGGAAATGCAATGGTTGGAAATCCCAGAGCCTTATTGGAAGCCTTGAGGGCTGCCCGGCGGATGGCCACCTGGTCCTCAAAGGATTGTTTGATTTCCCTTGAACCTGGATCCAGAACCAGATCTTTGAGGCCCATACCCGTGAGTTTTTCTGTTAAAGGGATAAGGGCTTCCACTGAATCAGCTTTAACAGCCAGGGGAAGATCAGCTTCCAGAGCAAGGGCTCCCATTTCATCTGCATTGGCCTCTGTGGCTGCGTAGAGCAGAGGTCTTTTGAATCCAGCAGCTTTAATACCAGCCTTCATGACGTCTAAATTTTCTGTCATGAGTACCAGGTTGAATTCAGATTCCTTGGCAATTTTTTCTGCGACAGCGGCAAAGGCTTCTGCACCGTTGCCGGCATCTTTTACAAGCAGCAGCTCAGGTCTGAGGTTCAGGCCTACCCTTTCATACTGGAAGGCGTTATAACTTTTTAATGTGTTGTCAAAGGCTGTCAGATCAACGTCCGATGCCACTGTGGCTGCAAGGACAGTTGGATTGAAAAAAGTTTTTTCATGCCTGTAAAGAACAGTTTCTCCACCAGTGGTTGTTTTTCGAACACCTTTGCCCAATGCAACCGGGCGAATGGGAGGGGCTGATGCTTCTGCCAGCTTCTCCTTTGCTTCATCGGAAACATAGGGGCATGCGTCCAGTTCCGCTTTTCCTGATGCCAGATTCATAGCAAAGGCAAGGCATGTTGGGACTCCGCACTCCTTACAATTTGTCTTGGGCAGGAGTTTGAATATCTGTATACCGGTTAATGCCATTTTTTTCTCCTTAAGTTTTTAAAAAACCTTATGAAAAAGAACCGGCAGTATGAATTTCGGCGTGGTACCTGCCGGATCTTTTATTTTACAAATTAGTTAAACAAGTGATTCCATGTCCAGTGCCGGATGACCTTTTTCCTTGAGGAAGGGCATGATTTCTTCCTCTGTCATTCCTACGGTTTCATCGGCGATCATGTCAAAGAACCCAGGAACACCCATTTTTTCACTGCGGGCAACTATTCTGTCTTTCAATTCTTCTTTCAGCATCTTGGGCATCCAGACCATTCTCAATAGTCCACCATCACCTAAGATAAATTTACCCTGGGTGATATTGTGTTTTGAATGGCCGACAAATCCCGGAGAAGAAGCACCACCACCCATGACACCGGCAAGCGTGGTGAATTTCATACCACAGGGGGTCTCGCCGGAATAATCACGGCCAACGGTCATGACACCGTTACAACCCGGCAGCATGGCAGCAATACATTCGCAGCAGCCGCAGGTTGTCATGGGATCAATTACCATGGAGTATAGATTATATTTTTCAACGGCACCCCTGGAGGCCTTGTTTACAAACTCATTAACACCTTTCCACTGACCCAGTTTGGCATCAATCACCTCACCTTTTTCAATGGGCTGGTTGGGGCCGGTAGGGCTGATTTCAAAGGCAGCCTTGCAGTCCATCCAGTTATAGGCACCGCAAAGACCTGTTCTTTCCGGGCTCACAGTACAGACATGGCTTGGAGCAAAGGACTGGCAGAGTGTGCAGGAGTAATAAGTCTCAACATCATCATCCGTCATTTTATCAACCCGGGCGTCACGAGTCGCGTAGTTGCTCCGAGCTGTAGCAGTCATTTTGTCAACATCTGCTTTTTTTGTATATAGTGTGATCTGGACTTTATCTAAAATATTTGAGAATTCCTGATGGAATTTTGCATGGAGGACTACACCGATATCTTTTAAGGTGAATCCCTTTTCAATGGCAGCTTTACTGATACGGACCCAGGAAATATCCCTCTGTCCGATATGCATGACTCCCTGGATATAATTGGTCAGATGATGGATCTGTCTTTCTATGATAGGTTCAAAATCTTCCTGGAATTCACGCCCTGCAATTTGTACAAAAATTCCAAGGGGAAAAGTTTCCCCTTCTTTGATTCCATCAACATCCGGTCCGTCAAGAATTACCTTTCCATCTTCAATATCACCAATGGCAGCCATTTTAACCAGCTCGGTGCATTGGGTTTTTCCACCGCCGCACTGGGCATATAGATCTGCACCCCTTACACGTTCGCCCTCGTAAGCAGGACCAAAGGAACAGGGGATCTCAACGTCGGAAACCAGGGTTTTAAGACCACGGACTTCAACGGATTTTGCACAAATATCTTTATGGGCAACAGGGGCTACCACATGCTCGTAGGTACAAATACCCGTGGGAAGGATCTGGGTAATGTCTGTGTCAGCTATGGTGGGGAAACCCCAGTTTACACAGCCCGCAGCAGCAACTCCCCACTCGGTTCCCACATCACCCAGAGCATTGACAAATGCAAATACTCTTTCTTTGTTGTACATGAGAATTTTTTTATAATCACCTGGTTGAACTCCACCAAAGGCCATTGCAACCCTGTTGGCAAATCCCAATGCAAAAACTGCAGAAGAGATGTCCGGGCCGAAACAGGCAATTCGTGTGCTCCAGCCAATCTGTACCTTGGCTTCAATCAGCTGTTCAATAATAGTTGTTCCGTTATGGTTTGCCGCACAGAACATGTAAAGACCTCTTTGCTGATAGTCTTCAATGATCATTTTGGCAGTTTCTGCATCAGGTGCAGAACCCACTATTGCAGCAAAGCCGGGGGCTGACCCATCAACAAATTCAACCCCTCTTTTCCTGAAGATTGTATCATCTGCAGCACCGGTCCAGATTTTTCCGTTTTCAATATCCGGGTCTTCTGCATGGAGATAAAAATCAGGCTCATTCAGATATCTCAGGGCCTCAATGATTTCATAGGATATAATTCCTGCCATTCCTGCATCCAATAGTGGTCCAAGGAAGGGAAGCCAGGTTTTGTTTTTAATGTGGGGGGGAAGAAGTCCCCGTGCGATATCCAGAGGTTCCTGCAAATCTTCAAGGGTTTCAACCTTGATTCCGAAAAGTGAATATATTACCGGCAGAAAATAGCCGGTATTGGGAAACCCGACTTTGGTATCTGCATTGTAGGTTGCAAGTGCTTTTTGTAATGCGCCTTCAGCCTGTGAAACAACTTTGTACCCGCCCTGAATGGCAGCAAATGCTATTAATCTTGACATATTATTCCTCCTCCTTCGTTGAGGATATTATATTTGAATATACTATTATAATACCTGTTTTCAATTTAAAGAGCCTGGCGTGCAGCAAAATCCATCATAACCCTGTCTCTTGCCTTGTCAATACCCAGGGCTTTCCGTTTTTTGTCGATATGGGCAATCATGAGATGGGCATGCTTGATGGGATCTGGTTCAGTACCCCACATACCGCCGTAAAGGTCTTCAAACTCTTTACAGATATAATCACTGAACACTGGAGCACCTGTTATGGGCAGATTACTGAAAACCGTATATACACCGGATGCTACAAAATAATGGCCGATACTTATTGCCTTTTCACTCATCCATTCTGGCGCACTTCCCGCTACAGGAAGATCACTAATATCATTTCCAAGCCCTCCGGCATTAACAACTTCTGTTGCCGCCAGAAGAATCCGGCTGTTGTCAACACAAGAACCCAGATGAAGAATGGGAGGAATCCCAACGGTTTCGCAAACCTCGGCCAGCCCTGCTCCTGCATAAACGGCTGCAGCCTCAGGTACAAGCAGGCCTTCTGTAGCACATGCGATCGCAGTACATCCGGTTGTAAGGACAATTACATCATTTTTGATCAATTCCTTACATATTTCTATATGATCACGATTGTGCTTGGTTCTGGCGTTATTACATCCAACTACGCCGGCAATACCCCGGATACGTCCATTGATTATGTTATCGTTGAGGGTATAGTAAGTGCCACGGAATGATCCGCCAAGGTGGTACCGTGTAGATTCAACGCCAAAGCCTGCCACGACAGCTTCTTTGTGCTGGGGAATCATAACTTCTGCACCACGGTTTTTAAAATTTTCACAGGCCATTTT
>Ga0307988_1001164_pt1 | contig 15523 bp, 15 predicted proteins | sample EllFjometagen183_FD_203166 | JGI IMG/M metagenome (GOLD analysis project Ga0307988, IMG submission 203166) | Marine microbial communities from Ellis Fjord, Antarctic Ocean - #183 | ecosystem: Environmental > Aquatic > Marine > Unclassified | place: Southern Ocean | collected 2014-10-08 | reverse complement strand
CCTTTCTTAATGATGGTTTTAGCAATCTGCTTTTGACATCCCATGGCATCTATTGTGATGATGCATCCGGAAATCTCCAATATTTTAAGCAACTGAGGTATTGCTGTAATCTCATTGGACTTTTCTTTGGTTTTGATTTGTCCTAAAACAAAGCCACATTCCGATGCCCAGGCGCTTACCATATGAATCGCTTTTTTATCAAAACTTTTGTCAAATGATCGTCTTAGTGTTTTGCCATCTATTGCGATTGTCTGCCCATCTAACAATTCCTGTATGGCCTGTACCCAATTAATAAAACAGCGTTGAAATTCTTTAGGGTCAAGAAAAGCAAAGACTCTGCCAAAAGTATCATGGGATGGAATCCCAAAGGGGAGTTCCAAAAACCGTTGGAACTATTTTGTTTTGGCTTTTCCAAAGTTTTCGATCTGCTTGAATGTGTCGGCACCGCAAATGCTTGCACAGATAGCGATTGTCATAATATCTACAAGTTTGTGCTTTTTATTATGATGGCGGGGATCTGATAGCTGTCCGAAATGATAATCAATTGAGAGTAGTTTTTTATCTTTTTCCATTTATAACCTATTGAATTTATGATTAAAATTAATAGGTTATAATATAATAGTAAAAGACAAAAGTCTAGGCTTATTTTAACTTTTCTTAAATAAATCTACATGCGATTGCCCTGCAGCTCCGGCTTGAAAGCCTTTGATTTTTGAACGCTCATCCTCCAATACACTGATGAAAATAACAGGAATAGTCCGCGTTTTTTCTGATGCTTTAAGCTGACGGCACACTTCCGGTCCATCCATAATCATAATTTTTTAGACTTCTTTTTATCCATACACAACCATCTATAGTTTGTGCTTCCAAAAGCTACTTTTATATTCTTTTTTGGCACTCTTCACTCTTTATTCTTCCAAAAGAATATCTGGATAATAGTGTTCAAAGCACCTATCGCATAACCTTTTTTGAAGCCAGGTTTTTATAGCTTCACAGGCATCATCACTCAAGAAGACTATTCGCCCCTCATAGTTTTTTGATGCTTGAGGAATTTCAATTTTTCTCTCTGACAAATTAATATCCTTGATTTTTGTTGCAAGTAACTCTCCTATCCTCATGCCTGTTCTTAATAGGATAAGGATCAATGCGTGTTCGCGGGCTGTATTTACAGCAGATATAAGTTGCCGGATATCATCAGGATCAATTGCCTTGGGTAGCTCGTCCGGCATTCTTAAACGAAATTCATACCTCATTAAATCTGGGCTGATTACATCCTGTTCAGTCAGAAAACCAAAGACAACACACTCTTCTTTTTCAAATACATTGCAAAGCCTGTTTTAAAACTATAAATAGAAACAGAGTTCTACCCAATGAAACGGTATCACGAGAATTTACAAATTTAGTGTATCAAACTAAAAGGCAGTAATAGATTGGTTTCAACAGGGAGCCGTGCATGAATATTTTACACATATCAGATCTTCATTTCGGTCCCAGACACTGGGAAGGTAACGACAAAGCTCTACTCAAAAAAATAAATTCATTTAATGCCGATATTGTTATCAATACCGGAGACAATACCACCGATGGCCTGGAAGACGAATATACCAAGGCCGGACGTTTTCTAAAATCCATTACGTGCAAAAATATCATCTCCATCATCGGTAACCATGACAAAAGGAACATGCGTTCACATGAGCTATTCCGGAAATATATTTACAATCCAAAGATTATTTTCATCCCTGAAATGAATAATACAAAAAAGAAACACCTTTTTCTTGACCTGGAGATAACCAAGGTCCGGAACAATTTTACCGATATTAATTTTATCACAACCATTACAATAAACAAAAAAACCGCATTGATTATCAGCATCGATACCAATGAATTGTACAGAGATGAAGGATATGTTGAAATAGAAGTTCTGAAAGCGGTTTCCAAGAAAATCAAACAAGTGGAATATGATTTACCCCTGTTGCTGATCCATCATTCCCTTTTGGGGACTGACGAGTGTCCTTTAAAAAATTCGTCTTCCATTATTGATTTTGTTCATGAGCATAATATTGAAAATGTTTTTTGCGGCCATACCCATGAACTGGAAGTCATGCAAACGACTGATTTATGTAATGGGCATTCTTTTACCCAGTTTATGTGCGGGACCCTGTCCTCTTGCAATCATGCCAACGATGACAACATGTTCCTGTATTATGAAAATTTAGGCGATGATAATATGCACTTGCGCGTAGTAAGAATTTTTGAAAAGGAGGGCAAGTTGGAGTTCAAAGAAGAAACGGTCTTTTGAATTTTCTTAATTATCTTTGGTTTCCATAACTATTCCAAGGGCTTCATGGGAACGGAAAGAATCAAATTCATCAAGAGTCCATTACCTTATATTGGAGAGTAACTATATTGTTTTTTATTCCAAGTGCATTATCTTAATTTATCCATTGATATTTTTCTACACTAAATAGGGAGAAAAAAATGAAAATTGCCATTACAATCGAATTAGATAAAGAATCAGTCAAGTTGTTCCAGGTACCTTTTAAGAAACTTTCAAAACAAATCAATGATCTGATTGGGATGTTTGAAAAGTTTGACTATACAGCTGAAGATGCACCGGATACTGAACCAAAACCAGGGCCGCCAACAGATTCAGCACCCCAAAAATCCAAAAAGAAGACCAAGCCTCAGAAACCAGTGAGAGCTACTATTCTCAAGACTATCAAAAAGAACAAAGACGGGATTAACGCCAACGATTTGCAGAAACAAACTGGTTTTACCGGCAAACAGATCTCAAATAATATGTTCTATTTAAAGAAAGATAAAAAAATAGAGAAAACAAAAGAGGGTTTGTTTATAGCCCTTTAGTATCTTTTGGATTTTCAGTGTATATACAGAAGAATCAAATCTTTGAGCTGAGGTGTTAATATGTCTATAATGAAAATAGTTGACCTATCTCAGTACCGAAAGAAAAAAGAACAAACCGGCAAGGATTCAGGCCAATCGAACGAAGGCAACCGGTCATTCGAAGAAAAATTGCAAAATATTATTCATAAGCCGTTTAGTGAAATCGATTCGAAAAAAGAACTTATTGCTATTTTTGAAGAAGAACAACTCAAAAAAGATGAGGGTGAATGAACTGAAAAGGATATAGACATTATTCCTGTGCGGACAATGTTCGTTCCAGCAACTTATTTATACCGTTTACATAATCTTTATTCTGACAAGGCTTTGACAGATGATCAATATTGGCATCTTTTTGCTTTAGTTCTTTGATGGATTCTAAAAATTCAATATTGCCAGAAATAAACAATATTGGGATTTTTTTATTTGTTTCTCTTATATGATTATACACATCCATACCATTAATTTTCCCAGGAAGGATATAGTCCAGACTTATCAAATCATATTTGTTTCTTTTAAATAAATCCATTGCAACCTGCCCATCATGAGCAATATCAACTTTATGATTACAGGGCTCCTGCGATAATATTCTATACTGAACGCCTGAGATTGCTGGTTCATCTTCCACAAGAAGAATAAATTTATCAAAACATATTTTTTCTTTTTGAATTTCTATTTTTTCTTCACTTGTTAATTCTTTTTTAATAACAGGCAGGCTGATAGTGAATTTTGTACCTGATCCAAATTCAGAGTTAACTGAAATAATGCCCTTGTGCTGTTCAATGTATTTTTTTACATTGGCCATTCCATAACCGGTTCCTTTAATTCCTCTTTCATATGAACTGCTTATATCCTTAGTTCCCTTTAAGGTAAAAGATGGCTCATAAATATTTTTCAAATTTTCTTTGGGAATTCCGCATCCGTTATCCTCAATTTTAAAGCAGATCGTATTATTAACCCGGCAAAAAAATACTCGCAATTTATTACTTAATATGTTATACTCTTCCTCATGGAAAAACGAGACGCAAGAAAACTAAGTACACAGGCCCAACAGGAACTCCGAGAGATGGCAATCCGTCTCAAGGAATCAGGAAAAACATACAAAGCGATCGCTGAGATTGTTCATGTTCAGCCTACAACGATCTGTGCATGGTATAAAGCCTACCAGCGAGGCGGCAAAAAAGCCATCAAGATCAAAAAGCGGGGCAGGCCATCAGGCAGCTGTAGGACTTTAACCGCAGTCCAGGAGCATGAAATCCAAAAGGCAATCGTTGACAAATGCCCTGATCAATTAAAATTTCCCTTTGCATTATGGACAAGGGTTGCAGTACAGCAGCTCGTAAAGGAACTTTTTTCAATCAAAATGCCCATCCGGACAGTAGGCGAATATTTAAAACGATGGAATTACACCCCGCAAAAACCTTTGCGCAAAGCCTATAAACAAAACCCTAAAGCAGTCTCAGCTTGGTTGAAAGAAGAATACCCGGCCATTGCCAGAAAATCCAAAGAAGAAAAAGCTGAGATCCACTGGGGCGATGAGACAGGGCTTTGTAATGACAGCTATCATGGTAGAAGTTATGCCCCCCGAGGGGAAACGCCAGCCATAAAAGTACATCCAAGATGCCAACGCGTAAATTTAATCTCAACTGTGACCAACCAGGGCAAGGTCCGGTTTATGATCTACAAAGACAAAATGAATTCCCAAACATTAATTCGATTTATGAAGCGGCTAATCAAAGGCTCTGACCGAAAAGTATTGCTGATATTGGATAATCTCAGGGTTCATCACAGCCACATGGTTAAGGATTGGCTAAAAGACCATAAAGCCGAAATAGAGATTTTCTTTTTGCCATCCTATTCTCCTGAACTGAACCCGGACGAGTATCTCAATTGTGATTTAAAAATTGGTGTTCACAGCAAAGTTCCCGCCAGGACAAAAGAGCAATTAGCAAAGAAGACCTTGTCCCATTTGCGGAAGCTGCAAAAGATACCGGGTCGGGTAAAAAATTACTTCAAGCACCCAAAAATTTCCTATGCCGCTTGATTCATATATTTAATTGCCGGAGTAATACCCATGATAATGCCAAGAATATTATTGAAATCATGGGCCATTTTCCCTGCAACCTGACCAACCAGAGCTAATTTTTTTTGTTTCCCTGCAATTTTTTGCGCATCTATTTTTTCTTTTTCTGCTTTTTAAGTTCGGTAATATCATGTACAACAACCCTTGCACCAATCAATTTGCCTTTTTCATAAATAAAATCACTATTCAAAATGACACATATGTTTTGGCCATTTTTTTTAATAATGTTGTATTCAAGGTTACGGGTCATATTTTTTTCTGTAGAAAGTTTTTCAAGTCTTTCGATAAATAAATTTTTACTGTCTTCGGTTAAAAGATCCAAAGGATTCATGGTTAAAAATTCTTCTTCTGAGTAGCCAGAATATTTACACATAACCTCATTCACATTAATAAATTTAACTTTTTCAAAATCGATTTCACATATTCCTGCCGGGGCATTATTGAAAAGATGCCTGTATTTTTTTTCACTTGCCCGCAGCGCTTCCTCGGCTCGTTTACGCTTGGTAACATCCGTACTAACCGCATACATCACTTTTCCCCCTTTTAATGTGATAGCATAAACACTGATATCAATGGGAAAAACAGTTCCATCTTTTTTACAATGAAAACGATATTGAACCTTTAAAGATCCATCCTTATGGACTTTTTCAATTGCGGAAGCTGATTTTTTAACCTCAGCACTTAATTTTAAACATGACATTCCGATTAATTCATCGTGGCTGTATCCATACATTTTTGATGTTGCTGCATTTGCATCAAGGATATTAGTAGTATCTGGATCATAGATAAAAATTGCATCTGATTCTCTCTCAAAAAGAGTTCTGTATTTTTCTTCACTTTCTTTAAGCTCTTCTTCTGATCGTTTACGAAACTTTGAATAAATTAATATTATTAGAACAGACAAAAATAAAAATAAAAAAACAGTTGTAATTGATCGCAGTAAGTTTTTCTGAAGTAATCCTTTTACATAACCAATATCATAGTCAGCGCATGCAAGATACTTTATGCCACCTGGTGAAGTTTGGGGTATCATAACTGTTCGAACTTTACCCCATTGATCTGATACAGTGTTATATGTTGGTGTAGTTCGATCGAATGCCTCAAAAAAACTCTTATCTGCTTCTTCTGTATAATCATGGTAGTAATAGGTTCCTCTTTTGGTATCCAACAAAACTACAGTTGTAGCAAAAAACAGTCTCTCCCCTTGTTTAATAATAGTATAAGCGTATTTAATCCCGGTTTCTTTTGTTAAGCGAATCATTTTATGGACAATATACACATCCTCTTCAATTGATATAGCTTGCTTATCAATTGCTCTATCATGGTAATCATCTGGTAGGATATACTTTAGAGAAACCGCACTGTTATATAATCTTAAATCGATATTCTTCAAAATTTCATTTTTCTGAAAAGAATAATCCATAGAGCCTCTTGCAGATAAAACGTATTTTCAAATTTTAGTCCGTATATTGTGGATTAAAAATTATGTTCATACAATTTGTTGTATAGCTCCTTGCAGAAAGAATGGTTCTGCAAGAGCCTCCATATATACATATAAAATCCACGCCAGTGTATACACAATTAGTAACAACTTGAAGAATAACCTGATTTTTGAATTATTTTTTTTATCATTTGTCCCTTTCACTCATCACATTCCAATTAGTTACTTAGATCAATTCAATAAATGCAACATATTATACATATTTTTGCAAGGCAAAATCAATTTTGTTTTTGTTACGTCAAGTTGGAGATAGAGATAATTTTTGTTCAGTCACCGGGAAATCTTTTTTTAGAACCTGCTAAAATGTGATCTATATATTGGTACCTTTAAAAATAATTGATGATTTGAATTTGTGAGAGTATTTCAAACGATCTCACACAGATTCACAGCTCAATTATTTTTGAATAACAATTCCAATTTTCAAGTAGATTTTAAATTGAGCACAGAATGCGTTTTATAATTAAAGGTGAGGCTCCCCCTCAATAAGAACCATCCGAACTAAATCGGTGATATATTGATAAGATCAATCCGCAAAAAGCAGTTGAAAAAAATGAGGGGGAACTCCACCATGAAAAAAAGAAATATTTTTCAAAACCAAAGTCAAGAAATCCTTGCCTTATTCGAGATGGCCGGGAACAGATCCAAAGTGATGTGTGTTCCAATAGATTATGCTAAAAAGGATCATGTAGTCATGTTTTGCAACGGTAATGGAAAGATCATCCGAAAGCCTTTCTCGGTAAAAAATTCACCAGAAGGCAAAAATTATCTGATTGATCAAGTTAGGCCAGTGGCGCAACATTGTACAGGAGCTTTATGAAATAGAACTCAGTCTTTAAAATAAAACAGGCTGAGCTTATTTTTAAAATTTAAGGTTTGATAAATAATGCGGACAGGATGGCTATTTATATATTGTCGCATGACATTCAGGATATTGAGGATGTGATGACGGCTATCTATAGAATGTCTACCATGTCCGCTCCAAAATTTTTTAATTATGGCTCTAAGGTGCTCTGATCCTTAATTTTATATTTAAGAGATCTTGTTATACCAGTATGCCAAAGTTGGATATACGGACATGGGATTCCACCGGTAACGCAGAATTTTGAGAATTTAGGATTTTGAAATTTAAGTCAGCTTCATATGTGTATTTAAAAAAACCGACTCAATCGGATAGGGAGAGTATGGCTTAAAAATAAATCAAAAATAATGCTTGATTTACTCCTGGTACTCTATAGAGTAGAATTTGAAAGAATGCCCGACCATGACGTCCTTGGCTCTCCGGGTAGAAGCACCGGTTACCCGGCAGCGGAATTCCCGCATACGGTTCCTCAGTTCCAGTTCTTTTGACCAAACTGAAAGCCAAACAAGTAGCCCTGTTTGGTGCATAACTTTGCTGCCCGTCAGACTATTAGATATTCTGTACTATTCTTGGCCTTAACAAAGGGTACTGCTTCACTAAATCTTCAAACTTTACTTTCCCTTTCTGGCTCCTCCTGCACAACCAATATCTCCAAGCTCTTACAGTATGATAATGTGCTTTTGCTATGGCTTCGTAATTCCCTATCAATCCGAAGTACTGGTAATGACCTCTCAGCTTGCTACAGAGAGTAAAATACTGCTCTTTGAGTAGTTGGTGCCGATTTTTCTTGCACCAGTTCCACACCATTTTATCGAAACGGGCCAGCCGCTTCCTGGCAGTTTTCGTCTTTACCACCCAGGTGCCTCGACGGGAGAGCCCCTTGTAGATAGTGAACCCCAGGTATTCAAAACTCCCGGGTTTGTCGTGTTTGCCGCCTTTGGCTGTTGGCTTTCCAAAAGGTATCAGTTTTGTTTTCTCTGGGTGTAATTCCAGACCAAAACGGTTGAAACGCTTTCTCATTGCCTCCATAGCCCTTCTGGCATCCAATTCCAACTCAAAGCCTGCTGCATAGTCATCTGCAAATCTGATCAAAAAACTCCTTCCTTTCATTCTTGGCTGAACTTCCTTTACAAACCAGTCATCCAGAGCATTATGAAGAAAAATGTTGCTCAACAAAGGAGATATGACCCCACCTTGTGGAGTCCCGGAATCGGTAGAATAATATTTCCCTTCTTCCATTACTCCTGCATTGAGCCATTTTCCTATCAGACGGATAATTCCCCCATCATTGACTCTTTGTTTGATGAACTTTCGTAAGTGCTCGTGGTCGATATTGTCGAATAATCCCGTGATATCTGCACGCAACATCCAATTGGTGTTATTCCTGATGCAATTATCTCTCAGTTCTTTTATTGCCATGTGCTGACTGTGTCCGGAACGAAAGCCATGAGAAAAATCATAGAAGTCTGTTTCAAAGATTTTACTCAGTATCATCTCTACAGCCTTTTGGACTACCTTGTCCTCAAAGGCCGGTATACCGATTGGTCTTTGTTTCCCATTCTCTTTCTCCAGCCAAATTCGCTTTACAGGTATTGCAGTATATTGACCTCTTCTCAGTCTCTGATATAGCTGATAGAGATTTTGATCAAGGTTCTGTGCATACTTTTCTGCGGTTATCCCATCCACTCCAGATGCTTTACCCTTTCTGATTTTCCTAAATCCTTCCTTCAGTAAAGATAGGTCGATTCGGTGTACCAGTGAGGTAAAGACCATTTCTGGATTCTTCTGCGCTAACATGGCAATATTGTTCAAAGAAACTTCTCCCACCAGTAGCGGTGGATTGCAGTCGTAATTCTCCTCAGTTTTTCCACCAATAGTTTTGTGAGCCATCTGTTCCACAATTTTACGGTTTTGTGTTGATATGGTTTGTGATCTCTGTGTATCTCCCATAATTCCTTCCATAAAAACGTTATGCCAAGCATCACCTTCCCCACAGTGGGTCGCTTGGGCGCCACTTCCCCACCTTCCCGATCCAATATTGCTGATCATCGGTACTATGTTCCGCTAAGACTGCCCAGAGTCCGTCACGGGATTGTTCGCTGTTCGCTATCCACTCCCGTTACCTTGTTGTCCATCTTGGTTTGTGTTTCCATCATCTCATTTCAGATGTGAGTAGGACTTGTCCAGGAAGCGTGAACTTACTTTCTTAACATCAGGAATTTTGGGGCCCGGTAATTCCTCTGACCGCCTTTTTCCAAGGAGACTGTGGGCTCTCTCAAGTTCCCGAGTTACCCCTTTGGATACATGCCCTGGTCTATGACCACGGTGGTGCTCCCTTCGCTTGTCATAGCGCTCAGAGGACTGCTGCCTTCCGTCTTATATAGGACGTCGGCTTTCCCTCTTCATTTTGTTTGAAAAAATCAGAGTTTATCCATTGACCACATCCATATTCTTTTTGGAGCTCAATACAGGGCCTGTATTCTTGATCCAGTCCGGCTCAGGACTCCCGTTACCGGGCTTTTCCTATTGATCTGCTGACTAAGCTTTAATCAAGTGGGATTCACACTCACTGGGTAACAATAACAAATTTCAAAGAGTTGATTCCCTCCTTTCCCGATGTTCCGGGCTTATCTTGACGCAAATATAATTGAATAAAAAATTCAAAACTGAAAAAGAGTCATATACAACATATTGAGGGTGCCCAAATATGGTCTGGACTGAGTCTTTAAAATACCAGTGAACGCTGTAGGTTTCCTGCCGAAACCCCATATAGATAGACATACTACGCGCTTCGTTACAATTCCAAAATTACTAAGACTTTTCTTATATTCTCTCTAAAAGGAGTTTATCTTCGATTGTGCACTATCAGGGGAGGATCAGCATCTTTTATCCAAAATTTTGATAAGTTCATTAATTTCAGGCTTGCTAACGCAGTTGTCGGCTTTGATCTTTTTGCATCTATCTATCATCTGGTCATTGATCAGACTGGAAAACATGACCACATAAATGTTTTTTAGATCAGAGTTGCTTTTTACTTGTCGGCAAAGTGTCAATCCATCCATTACCGGCATGTCAATATCAGATATCAAAACGCCCTTTTGTATTGTTTCGTCCGAGTGGTTTTTATAATTTTGAACTAAATGATCAAAGGCTTGTTTTCCATTGGTAAATGCCTTGATATTTTCAAATCCGGCCTTTTGAAGCTGTTTCTTCATCGCTTTTCTCATAGTGGGTGAATCTTCAGCAAAGATGATGTCCAATTGTCCCCTTTGAAGAAGTTCATTCTGGTCTAAAATTTCCTGAGAAATGTTCTCTATAAGAACATCCGGAAAAATTTCAGCCAAGATGTGCTCTAAATCCAGAATCAAAACCTGTGTATCATCGACATTAACAGAACCCGTAAAAAAAGGATTGTCTTCAAACAACTGATCAAGTGGGACGAATTCTTTCCAGGGCAGGCGGTATATTCTATTGACCCCCTGTGCCTTAAAACTATTTATTGATTTATTAAATTCCGTCACAACAATAATCTCGTTGTCAAATCCTTTTTCAAGTTCGATATCAAGTATCTGGGAAAGATCCATTAAAGGAATGGTCCTGTTCCTATACAACAGCATACCAGCAACCCCGGACTGCTTTTCAGGCAATGTGGTTACCAGCTTTGGGTCGTATTGTACTATTGATTGGACCTTGTCAATGTTAAGGCCAAAAAGTTGATCCGCCACAAATACAGTTAAAAGCTCCATCTCAGTTCGGCCTGCTTCAAAGGTTTTCGTTTGTTCAGTCATTTTATCTCCCTTAAATTATTCACCATTTTAATAATTGATGCTATCGAATTATCCGGTTAAAAATCTTTGAAATCATCGTCACCATCAAAAGGGATCACCTAGTCGGGCCGAACTTTTTTTGTGCTATGCCCCAGCATCTTGTTTTTCCCAGGCATTTTTTTGGAAGATTTAGAGGAAACAGTTTTGATTTTATGATGACGGCTAACTGTATTCTCCTGATTTTGCTTTCCGGTCACCAGCATGACAAGGTCGCTTACATAGTCCTTAAGCTGTTCGGCCTGGGCACTCATTTCTTCGGAAGCAGAGGCGGATTCTTCAGCATTGGCGGCGTTCTGCTGGACCACCTTGTCCATTTCCGTGATGGCAATGTTCACCTGTTCAATGCCGCTGGACTGCTCTTTGGATGCCTCAGAAATTTCTGCCACCAAGTCTCCTGCCTTTGCTGAGCTTTCTGCTACCTGACTAAAGGCATTGTTAGTTGTTGAAACAAGTTCAGATCCATCATTAACTTTTTTCACAGTGCCTTCGATGAGTTCAGCTGTATTTTTAGCCGCATCAGCGGCTCTCATAGAAAGGTTCCTGACTTCATCAGCCACGACTGCAAATCCAGCACCTACTTCACCAGCACGAGCGGCTTCAACGGCTGCATTAAGTGCCAAAAGATTTGTTTGAAAGGAAATCTCATCAATCGTCTTTATGATTTTTGAAGTTTCTTCACTGGCCTTGGAAATATCTTCCATGGACTGTGTTAACTGGCTCATTGATTGATTGGCTGTATTGACTACTTCATTGACTTCTTTCATCAAATTATCAGCCTGACTTGCATTTTCTGCATTCTTTTTGGTCATTGAAGCCATTTCTTCCATTGATGAGGACGTCTCTTCGATGGAGGCTGCCTGCTCTGAAGAACCATCCGCCATGGACTGGCTGGATGAAGATACCTGACCCGAAACTGTTGCCACCTGAATTGCGCCATTGTTAATCCCTTCTGTGATGATATTAATTGGCCGGATAATACTGCGGGCAATGAAAACCCCGAGAATAATTAAAACCAGACTGATGACTCCAATGGAAAGCGTACTGCATAACTTTGCAAATTTAAGCTGGTCAAACATTAAGGTTGTGGTGGCTTTTACAAGTTGTTGGGCTTTTTCCTGCATGATTTGATTCACCTGGAGCAGCAATTGTTTTTCTGCTTCACGCTTTTGCCAGTCAGGATAAAGAGTTGCAAGCATAGGCTCGATACTTTCCAGCTCTTTTTCAACCTTTGCCCAGAGTTCTGAATACTGTTTTTGATTCACCACCTCGATTTGAGCGCTTGTGTTTAATTTACTTTCGGTTAGAATCGCAAGAAGATGGTCTTTATCGGTTATGAATGCCTCCCCATTATTGGTGAGCAATAGCTGCTGGACAGTCACCACCATGGTCTGAAAATAGCCAAGAAACTGGCTGGCCTGATCCCTGAGTTGAGCCTGAGCCTGGGGTAATTCATCTACCATTAGCCCTAATTCTATTTCTTCATCGTTCAATAAAGTGATAATCTGGCTTATCTGCTGAGTTCCGGATGTAAAATGTTTACTGATGCTGTTAACAAGTTCTTGCAGCCCCATGACTTCCGGTATCAGTCTATCAATTACGATCTGGTAAGTTTTTTTAGATTTTTCAATCTCAGTGAACCGGGCATTTAACGATTGGGAAGCATCAATTGCCCGTCCAGTGTTAATGGTTTGTTGAAGGCTCTCAAGTTCTGCGAGTATCCGAGGAGGTATGGTTTTATCACTTGTCTGGATGAATTTTTCTTCAAGCAAAGAAATCTGAAGCACCTTCTGGATCATGGTGTTACCGGATTGGCTGTATTGTATAGTTTTACTGCTGTTTGCTGATACATAAAAATTGATCGATGCCAGGATAATAATCCCTGCAATACCAATAAAGGATATTATTAATATTTTAAAGAATAACCCACTCAAGATATTTGAGAATATTTTATTTTTCATATAAACCCCAGAATATAATAATCATACCCAAAAACGGCCCGGCAGCCTGGCATAAATATTCCAGACAAACCACCGGACCCAAGCTGTTTTTTATTTTACCTTTTCTCCATAGATCCCTGAAAATATAACAACATCGCCATGCCGCTCATAATAACAATTTTTTACATAAACGCCTTTGGCATTCGGTTTTTTCCAATGATAATCAAACCAACCGCTGTTGGCGCCAGCTCTTATTTTTTTATACAGTGCCGGATACCACGGTTTTTTAGTAATAGGGTCTTTGAGTCCCATGAGATTTTTCCCGATGAATTTGGGCTGAGGACCATGGGCCAAAATAGTTGCCTCAAGATCCATGAGATATACATATGTATCCTTCCAGACAAATGCTCCCGATGTATCATTTACCTGTCTAATCGCTTCATCAACTCCTTTTGTTGAAATAATCTTTCCCACTTCCATACATTTTTGAACGACTTCCTCTTTCGTTGCAAGTTCGCTTGCCGTGACAAGTCCAAAACTAAATACAAATAGAACAAATGTGATCATAACTGTTTTAATAGCGTTCATACGTCTCTCCTTAATATGGAATTATTAAAAATCGCCCCTCTTTGAGAGGCATATGTTACCTTAATTTATTTACGTATTGTCCCTATATCTTTAATAGTGTTTTAATCTGATTCAGGATGCTTTTAAATGTCCCATTTTTCGATAGAAAAGAATCAGCGCCTGCCTTCATCGCCGTGTCCCGGTTTTCAGGTGTATCAAAACCCGTCATAATTAAAATTTTTGTATTTTTCCGGGAATAACTGTTCACCAGTCCGTCGCTGGTGAATGTATAAGGGGTATTAAATACCGAGATCTCTAAATGAACCGGGGTACAGGGATATAAATTCATCTGCATCTACCGTCCAAGATTTGAATAAGTTGATTGGTTTCCGGCTTGCTCACATAACCATCGGCATTTACCTTGTTACATTTTTCCACCATCTGAGGGTTGATAAGGCTGGAAAACATGATTACATGAATGGCCTTGAGATCAGGGTCCTGTTTGATGCTGCGGCATAGCGTCAATCCGTCCATCCGGGGCATCTCAATATCCGAAATCAGGACGACGTTCTCCAGGGAACGCAGGGCTTCTTTTTTGTACCGTTCCATAATATAAGCCAGGGCCTGTTCTCCGTTAACAAAATCAAATATGTTTTCAAAACCGGCTTTTCTCAGGGTGCGGTTGACACCTTTACGCATGGTGGATGAATCTTCGGCAAACAGGATTTCCAATTGTTCCCTGGAGATGGAATCTTTTTTCTTAAGGGTTTCGCTGTTCACATCTTCGATGATCAATTCCGGGAAAATTTCTGACAGAATATGTTCCAGGTCAAGGACCAGTATCTCGGAGCCTTCCAGATGGACTGAACCCGTAAAATATGCGTTAGACTCAAACGTAGAATCCATGGGTGAAAAATCCTTCCATGAGAGCCTGTAAATCCGTTTAACGCCTTGGACTTTAAAACAGTTTGTGGAGTTGTTGAACTCTGTGACCACGATGATTTCCCGTTCAAAATCCTTTTTCAATTCAATCTCAAGTATTTTTGCAAGATCCAGAAGAGGTATCGTTTTATTCCTGTACAGAAACATGCCGGCAACCCCGGGCATTGTTTCCGGTAACACAGTGACAAGTTCAGGTTTGTATTGTTGAATGGATTTAACCTTGGCAACATTCATACCAAATGGCTGATTGTCGACCAATACAGTCAGCAACTCCATTTCATTGGTTCCTGATTCCAACAGTATTCCATTGTTCTTCATGATATTTCCTTTACCACCTCTTTGGATTTTTGTTCTTTCATCAATGTATCATCCAATAATTCAAGGATATCAGAATAATCAAACGTAAAGGGCTCTTTTCTTTTTAAATGACTTAATCATGATCCCGCCTTTATTGTTAAAACAGTGCTGCTGGGGTACAGGGTATAAACCAACAATTCCCTGTACCCGCAACATCAACGGTTATGTGTTAAAAATCTTTAAAATCATCATCGTCATCAAAGGGAATCACCTGATTCGGCTGGACCTCTTTGGTCTTGCCGGCCAGCAGTTTGTTCTTAGCCTTTGCAATGGATTTGGGCTTGGATGAAATGTTTTTTATGACATGATGGGTTTTAACGGCACTGGTCTGATTTTGATTTCCGGTAACCAGCATGACAAGGTCCCCTACATAGTCTCTTAGTTGTTCCGCCTGAGCATTCATTTCTTCCGATGCTGATGCTGATTCTTCGGCATTGGCAGCATTCTGCTGTACCACTTTATCCATCTCAGTTATAGCAATATTTACTTGTTCAATACCGCTGGACTGCTCTTTTGATGCTTCTGCAATTTCAGAAACAATATCTCCTA
>Ga0307988_1001163_pt1 | contig 15528 bp, 11 predicted proteins | sample EllFjometagen183_FD_203166 | JGI IMG/M metagenome (GOLD analysis project Ga0307988, IMG submission 203166) | Marine microbial communities from Ellis Fjord, Antarctic Ocean - #183 | ecosystem: Environmental > Aquatic > Marine > Unclassified | place: Southern Ocean | collected 2014-10-08 | reverse complement strand
GTGATTCGCTGAGGAAGAAGGTTGCAGTAATGTCCGGTTTTCTGCATAAACGAGATGCACTGGTTCTTGTCTTCGGTAGGTTTATCCCTTTCGGATTCAGGAATATTCTTCACATGACATCCGGTATAATCCGTATATCATATATTCGTTACATATTAATTGAAATCCCGGCAGTTTTGTTAACCACCGGGCTTCTTTTTGCACTGGTTTTTCTTTTAGGCAGACAGGCAGCTGATATCCTGAAAACAGCTGAAGTTGCATTTTTAGTATTTCTTGTTTTTGCAGCCATTGGCTATCTGGCATGGCGCAGAATCTGGAAACGCCGAAAAACAGTTAAATAGGATCCTCCAAAATTAAAGATCCATCATAAAGCTAAATGTTTTATCACTAAATCCCGGAATGTTTTCATGGCCAAAATCCGGATATACAATCATCTCTTTTTTAGAAGTGATTTTATTATAGGCAGCAAACTGCGTTGAGGGGGGACAGATTGTATCCATCAACCCGGTTGCCTGTAACACTTCTGCTTTTATCCTTGGGGTAAGATTCTGGATATCAATATAACCAAGAGTCGTGAAAAATTCCTTCTCTCTAAGATGCATTGGGTCAAATCGTTTAAAGTAGAAGTTTATCTCATCGTAAGCATCTTTAGCCAAATCCATCTCCCATACACGCTGATAGTCTGAAAGGAAAGGGAACATAGGTGCGGCTTTCTTGATTTTGGGAACTAATGAAGCGCAAGCCAGAGTGAGTGCTCCACCTTGAGATCCTCCATAGACGCCAACTCTTTCTGGATCAACTTCAGGAAGCTGCATGGTTATTTTAGTTAGTTGTGCTGTATCGAGGAAAATGTTTCTGAAAAGCAGGCTGTCAGGATCATCATCTATCCCACGAATAATATGGCCACGTAGAGTCGTTCCGGTAACTCCGCCAAGATCCTGAGAAGTCCCTCCCTGCCCGCGTACATCCATGGCAAGAGAGCTGTACCCTGCGGCTGCCCACTTGAGTTTGTCTGCCCAGTCTCCGGCACTTCCTGAATATCCATGAAATTCGATTACTGCAGGATGGGGCGTGTTGTCAGCTGTCTTGGGCCGAATGTACTTTGCATGTATTTGTGATCCTCCGGCACCGGTAAAAAAGAGATCAAAACAATCTGCAAACGGAACCTGGAAGGATGATGGTATCAGCTCTATAGCAAGTGAAGCTGCATCAAGCTCGGATAGAGCCCTACTCCAGTACTTATCAAAATCTGCTGGTCTGGGGTTAATTCCTGTATATTCTTTTAGCTCATCGAGGGGCATGTCAACTAGCGGCATTTTTTACTCCTTAAATTTATATGTAATATCTGAGATAGTGATCATATTACGAAAACTCATTTGTTAAAAGCTTTTTTTATAATATGATTTTTGCGTGTGATGTTGAGTATTCCCTTTACAATACGGTAGTTCCTGATAATATTATGTAAGAGCGAAGCAGCTTAGTTTTTTCAAGCAGGAGAGATGTTTATGAATAAAAAAGAGAATATCGCAAGGCTTAAAGAGATAGATCACGAACTGGTACTGTATCAGAATATAACAGCGTTATTGGGCTGGGATCAGGAGACTAATATGCCGGAAAATGGTGTAGAAGGTAGGTCTGAGCAGATGGCTCTGATGCAGGGAGTTCTGCATGATAAAATTACCTCAACTGAAATAGGAGATCTGCTCGATGGTCTTGGAGCCTCTGAACAGCAGCCTTCAGGAGACTCTGATTTTTCCGATCAGGAAAGAGGTTTAATCAGGGAGTATTTTAGAGAGTATAATCGGGAAAGAAAAATCCCCAAAAGACTTGTTCAGGAAATGGCTGTTGTTACCAGTAAAGCACAACCGGCATGGGTAGAGGCCAGGAGAGGTCAGGATTTTTCAATTTTCCAACCGCATCTTGAGAAAATAGTTGATTTAACCAGAGAGACCTCAAAGTGTCTTGGATATAAAGACCATCCATATGATCCGCTTATTGATCAGTATGAACCGGGGATGACTACTGCTGAAGTGGCCAGAGTATTCAGCGGTGTTAAAAAAGATATTGTTGCACTTCTTGAAAAGATTGCCCAAAAGGGGCAGGTGGATGACTCATTCCTATATGAACCCTATGATAATAAGCTGCAGGATGACTTTGGTAGAAAAATTCTTACCGATATGGGTTTTGATTTTCAGCGGGGAATTCTGACAGAATCTGCTCACCCTTTTACAACCGATGTCGGGAAGGATGATATTCGTATCACTACACGGTATAACGAACCCTCAATGAGTAGTTCTCTTTTCAGTACGATCCATGAAGGCGGGCACGCCCTCTATGAGATGGGTGCTGCAAGTCCTGAACTGAAGGGAACGAGTCTTGGAACCGGTATCTCTTTAGCTGTACATGAGAGCCAGTCAAGGTTTTGGGAGAATATTGTAGCAAGGAGTGATGATTTCTGGACTAATTATTATGCATCTTTACAGGGTATATTTCCTGATCAGCTTGGCAAAGTTACCCGGAGTGCTTTTGTGCGGGGAATCAATAAGGTTGAATCTTCTATGATACGGGTAAATGCTGATGAAGTGACTTATAGCCTGCACATCATTCTTCGATTCGAACTTGAAACAGCCTTGGTTAACGGTGAGCTTAAAGTGAAAGATCTTCCTGAAGCATGGAATGAGAAAATGCGTGAGATGCTGGGGGTTGTTCCCGCCAATAGTGCTGAGGGTGTTCTGCAGGATGTACACTGGTCTGCAGGTTTAATTGGATACTTTCCTACCTATGCCCTCGGAAATCTTTTTAGCGCTCAATTCCTTGAAACGCTAAAACAGGAAATCCCTGATTATCTTGAACATATTTCATCTGGGAATCTCATTCATTTGCAGAAATGGTTAAATGAGAAAATATATCGAAAGGGCGGGATTTATACAGCAGCAGAAGTTCTGGAGCAGGTAACAGGGAAACCTCTGGATCCCTCACATTTTTCCAGATATCTTGAGGAGAAATATACAAGGATATATGATCTATAATTTTTAATCTTGTGCAGTATATGATATGAATCCCTCCTGGCGGCCAATAATCCAACAGGAGGGTTTTTTGTGCTCTAGTGTGTGTGTTTAAGTACTCCGCTATATGTTGGGTAAACCTTTGTAGACCCAATAATCAGGTAATAAAGCATTCAATAGCTGTTTTCTCATCATATCCAGTTGTATTTTTCCCATTATACTCCCATAGTATAGATATGACTGTCACACTATATAAAGAGATTAACAACAAGACCTACTATTACTCTATGCATGATCAGCAGCAGATGCTTTTTGAAGGGTATGAATTCACAGCTGCATGGGGATTGAATCTTTCCAAAGGCTGTGTGAAACAGTACCACTTTAGAACCAGGAGGGAGATGTCTGAAAAGTTCCGAACTCTTATGAATAAGAGGAAAGAAGATGGATACAGGCTTCTCTATACCTTTTCCCGTAAATCAAAAAACGATATACTATCCAGAATAATTCAGGAATCAGCTGGTTGAGTTTGTACCAGTAAAAAATAGATTCTATTCATTCTATACTGTAAGAGAGATTTGCCAGTTGTGATGAACTTGTATTTTGGGGGAATATTTAGTTTAGTTCCCCACATGTGAGGTTAATAACTGGTCAATATCCTTTATATGCATGCGGAACATTTCTGTTGCCTGATAGTAGTTTCCAGCAATAACAGAGTTAATTAATGCATTGTGATTTTTCGCTATGGCATATGTGTCCTCCACTCCTGTTTGTGAAGTACTTATCTCCTCATACATAAAAGATTTCATTGTTCCATAAAGATTGTTGAAAATGTGATTATGACTTACTTCAATAATGTGTTTATGAAAATTGTAATCAGCATTTATCCTACACTTCAAATCTCCGTTTTTAATTGCAAACTCCATCTCGCTGACCTCAAATCGTAATTTTTCTATGGTCTCCTGCATCATTTTACTATTTTTCTTATGGTAGGACATGAGATACCATAATCCCTGATGTTCAAGCACCATGCGAAGCTCCACTAAATCCGTAAAATCTTTCTGTCCGAGGAGCATAGCCCATGTGAGGGATTCAGATGATATATTTGAGCTTTCGCAGATGAAGGTCCCCTTCGGGTTACGAAGCTCAATAACACCCAGATATTGAAAAATTTTAAGAGCTTCACGTATTGTTGAGCGGCCAACACCAAAGAGTTCAGCCAACTCATATTCATTAGGCATTTTTTCATTGGGTTTAAGCCGCCCTGTTCCTATCATGTCTTTTAGTTGTTCCATGATTTGAAAAACAACCGTTTTTTGTTTAACTGGTTTTATATAATCCATTTTGATATCCTTAGGCAGGTATTATAACGTAAAGATTTTATGTTAGCAATTAAGTTTTTTTGCTGCCTTTTGCAAAAAGTTTTTTTATAGAAAATGTATAAAAATAGAAAATGTCTCTTGACATACCGTTATTCTATGGTACGATGCTTATGCGTAGTATCATCAGACCATGTGATGATATATTAAATCAACAATTCACTATTTACAAGGGGAAATATATGGAACCAAAAGACAAAAAATGGCTAACCACAGATTATCCGGAAATAATTTTTGAGGACAATGCTGTCGGCAGAATGAAAAAAGAGCTCTTTGATGCACCAATGAGCAAAATCGAAAAGGTACTGGAGGAGTATGGGATTCCTTCTGATTCAGAACTCGGTAAAGCTGGAACCTACATCCAGAATACACCACGTAAAGAAGCTATTGAAAAGAGAAAGAAAAATGATATTGTCCTTATCCCCATTGGCTGCTCGGAAAACCATGGTGATCATGCCAATACTGGGCTGGATACCTTTATGGTAACCCAGATTATTGAAGGCGTACGCCGCTATACAGCCAAAAAGGGATATGAAGTTAATCTTACTTTTACTCCAACGAATTTTGGTGGACACCCATACCATCACATGGGAATGCCGGGTACTGTAATTATTCCTCCGGAAGTTGTAAGGGAAAATATAATCTACACAATGCTCGGACTCTGGAATGATGGCTACCGCAAGATGATCTTGGTAAATAATCATGGTCATCTTTGGACTCTTGTAGATGCAATTCAAGAATTCATGAAAAGATTTCAACTGCCGGCAATCGTTCAGGTTGTTGATTGGCATCGTGCTGTTCGTGAGTTTTTTATGCCGGTTGATCGGGAAGACAGCCTCAAAACAAACTTCATCCACGCTGATGAAGCTGAAACATCAGTAGGACTTCTTATGTTCAAAGATATGATAAATATGGATTATGTCCGTGATGCCGAAGGTGAACAATTTCTCCCTGATGGTCATTTTGATCTCTCTGTAGATCCATATCGTCGGCCGCATCGTTGGTCAGAAGGTGAAGGCCATATTGCAATTGAGCGATTTGCTACACCCGAAGGGGTTGTTGGGAAACCGAGTTTGGCTACTGCTGAAAAGGCGAAACGGCCAATTGCTGCAATTCTCAAATATTTGACTCTGTGTGTAGAAGATATTTTAGAAGCATATCCTCCTGGCAAATTACCGGATAAGATTACATTACGGGATCCTAAAGACCTGGCTCCCTTCATGCAGGAACCTTGGAGCGAAGGATGGAAATCAGTTTACGAACTTCCGCATGTTGGACCGTTTCATAAAGGATAAAATATGAAGTATTCGATGTGCCTTTCGACCAACCCTGCCCGGTTTGAGGCCGTTCCCTTTAAGGGCGATTTCAGAAAGAATGTCCAAAAGATAGCTGAAATTGGATTTGATGGTATCGAGCTGGCAATCCGCGATCCAAAAATAATTGACCAGGATGAGATTTTCTCAATTCTTGAGGGAGCCGGGATGCAGATCCCGGCTATTGGGACCGGACAAGCTTGGGGAGAAGAGGGGCTATCGTTTACTGATCCTGATTCTAAAATTCGGGAAAAAGCGGTAGAAAGGGTTCTTTCCCATATTGATTTTGCTGATAGAATGGGATCTGTTATCATAATCGGACTACTTCGGGGTATTGTGAAGCAAGGAGTTAAGCCGGAGGATGCTGACCGATGGCTCTTTGAAGCTTTCAGCTATTGCTGTAGAAAAGCAGCTGAAAGAGGTGTTAAAATTGCCTTTGAACCAATCAATCGTTATGAAACCACTTTACTGAATTCTGTACAAAGCGGAATGGAATTTATTGAGAAAATTGGTGAGAACAATCTGGGAATGCTGCTGGATACCTTCCATATGAATATTGAAGAACCCTCAATAGAGGAGAGTATTCGCATTGCTGGAGATAGAATGTTCCATTTCCATTATGCTGACTCAAATCGCCTTTATCCCGGATGCGGGCATATTAATTTTTGCTCAATTTTGGAGACGGTAAAGGATATCGGGTATCAGGGTTTTCTTTCAGGAGAACATAAGCCTGATCCTGAACCATCTGTGGCTGCAGCTAAAGGGCTGCATTATTTGAAAATGTTGGAACAAGAGATTATATAATTTATTTGAGCAAGAAAGGAGAAATAACATGAAAGCAAAAGTGGCATTTTTACATGGACCCAAAGATCTGAGAGTCGAAGAGGTTGAGGTTCCAAAACTGATGGCGAATCAGGTTTTGATAAAAACAGGAGCTTGTGGTATCTGTGGTTCAGATGTCGAGTGTTTTGAAGGAGAGTCAGCTGAGGGACGCTATGATTTCGGCCCATATACACCTGGTCACGAATGGGGCGGTCAAATAGTGGAAGTGGGTTCCGGTTTACGCAGCACACTAAAAGTTGGTGATAAGGTGACCGGAGATTGTGTAATGGGTTGTGGCGTATGTGCTAACTGTAAAGATGGCAGAATGCCATCTGCCTGTCTGAACTTTCGGGAAATAGGATTCAGGCCTGATTCACCAGGAGGTATGGGCGAGTATATGGTTGTCGAAGAGCAGTATGTACATAAAATTCCTGACCATTGGACTTATGCTGACGGTGCATGGGTTGAGACTTTTTCTATAGGATATTTTGGTATATGGGGTAGTGGTGGATACATTGATGCAAGCGATACAGCGATTATTCTAGGTGCTGGGCCGGTAGGTCTTTCTGCCGCCATGGTGGCAGCGACTTCCGGAGCTAAAACAATCGTAATTGACCCATTACAGATGCGACGAGAAACAGCTTTACAGTATGGTGCAGAAATTGTTCTTGATCCAAGTTCCGGAGATATAGTAGAGCAGGTGATGGATATTACCAATGGGCATGGCGGCGATATGTGTGTTGAAGCTTCTGGAAATGATAATGCTATTGCTTCTCTGTTTGATATAGCTGCTCACAGCGGGAGAGTCAGGCTGATTGGACATTCAATTGGACGTAAAGTACCAGTAGAAATCGGTAAGACAATTTGGCGTACACTCGGTATTGCCGGAAGTGGCGGAACGAAGGATTTTGGTCAACGTACAATTCGTTTTATGGATCGTATCTACAATAAGTACGATTTTGCAGCATTGAATTCTCATCACTATAAGTTTTCTCAGTTGAATGAAGCGATGGAAGTTGCAATTCACGAGAAGGCTACGGCTCTTAAGGTTATGCTTGATTTCGACATGGACTGATTCTTTAATGCTGTTTCTTAAATAAATTATGATTTATTTTTGTTGAACCGGGAGTTCTCAGGAACTATGAGAGATGGAGAAAAGGTATGAGGAAACTTAATTATTCAGAGTGGGCTGAGAAAGCTGCTGATAACAGTTTAAATGGGTTGGTGTGGTCGTCATCAATCCATGCCTACAATGGTATTACATACTGTCTTACAAAAGGGCTTGATAATGAATATCTGGTCGTTTTCGGAAATAGGCATCGGGAAATACCTCAAAAGATATATGGTACCGAAGTAATTGTTAAGGAGACTTTGTTCATTTTTGCCGAACTGAACCATGATCATGCTGAACGGATAAGAGAAATATTTCATTATACAGCGCCGGTTTCTACTGGCAGTGGAGTTGACTCATTTGGAGTTGGAGATCGTCTAGGGTTAGCTTCAACCGGACATCTGCGTCTTTTTACCCGCACCAATATGATTCCGGTCCTTGCTCAACAATCTCTTCGGGAATTGGAACTGACGGGGCGCACCTTTGCTGATGTTATCGATGCGGCTACTTGGGCTGTTTTTCGTTCTGGCTATTGCGGTTCATGGATTGCTGATGGTGATCATCTGAAGTTTGCTGCTGATGCTGTTTCAGCTCTGCAGCAAGGGTGTACAATGATTACTGCCGATTTATCAGACCATATCAATTACCAGTATCTCGACATGTCTGAAGCTGCGCTGTTGGAAGCTTATTCACAATTGAATCCTAATTACTGCAAATTAATGAGTGAGCTTTATTCCGGCAATTTAGTATTTGAAGGGAGCTGTCAAATATCTTTTTCTCCTACTATCAGGGCTCTGACTGTATTAGTCTATAAGGATGCTGTTAGCTATGCTCTGGAACTTTATAAGGCCTGCCAGACAGTAAATGACAGTTTTGACTTTGAAGTTTCTATTGATGAGACTGAAACAGCCACTTCTTTAGAAGCACACTACTTTGTTGCCAAAGAATTGAAAAGATTTGGGGTTCCCTTTATATCAATAGCCCCACGTTTTGTTGGCGAGTTTCAGAAAGGCATTGATTATATTGGTGATTTGGCAGAATTTGAAGAAAATTTTGCCAATCATGCTGCAATAGCCGGTGCTCTTGGGTATAAGCTTTCAGTTCATTCTGCCAGTGATAAGTTTTCTGCATATCCTGCTATCGCACGACAGCTCAAAGGACCAATGCACATTAAAACCTCGGGGACTAACTGGTTGGTTGCTCTGAAGGTGATAGCAAAAATTGATCCCGGACTTTATAGAAAGTTACATGCACATGCCTATAAAGTATTTCCTGTTGCAAAATCCTATTATCATGTTACTCCCGATCTGGAAAGTATTTGTGATCTTTCTATTATGGAGGATGAAGAACTGCACAAGATTTTTGATAATAGTAATGATCGACAGGTGCTGCATATTTCCTATGGAGAAATTCTTAAAATTAGCAACTATAAACAGTCTATTTACCAGGTATTGGAATCTCATATTGAGGATTATTGGGATGAATTGGAACAGCATATTGGACGTCATATTGAATTATTGGGAAAGTTTACATAAAGAACTTTGAAAATGGACTGCAATACAAGTATATATGCAGAATTAAAAATAATTGAAAAGATTGGTTTTTTAAAGGAGAGAAAAGTGTCAAATACGATAAAACTAGGAATTATAGGACTTGGGCGACTTGGGCTGGAGCATGCAAAAAATATTCATTTTCATATTCCATCGGCAGAGCTGTATGCTGTCTGTAGTGTTGTGGAAGCAGAGTTGGAAAAAGCTAAGAAGCTGTTTTCTCCAAAGTTAGTGACGAATGATTACCATGAACTATTTGCAAATCCAGAATTGGATGGAATAGTGATTTCAACTAATTCCCAGACGCACTGTAAAATTATCTGTGAAGCAGTTAATTCAGGTGTTAAGCATATATATACTGAAAAACCAATCGGGATGTCCATGGACGAAATAGATCAGATTAAAGCGGCTGTTGAATCAAGAAATGATCTACTGTTTCAGGTCGGTTACAATCATAGATTTGACCCGAATTTGGTAGAAGCCTGGGAGAAAGTACAGTCTGGGTATATTGGAAAACCTGTTCTTATTAGAATTGAATCGCGTGATCAGGCTGGAATTGAGGAATTTATTGTAAAATTCAGTCCGTCAAGCGGTGGGTTTATTGCTGATATGATGACACATGATTATGATACTGCCCGTTGGTTCACCGGATCTGAGGCTGAAACCATTTTTGGATTTGGTGGAGTTTTTGCATATGAAGGTTTGAAAGACTGTAATGATATGGATAATACCGCCATTCTGATGAAATTTCGTAATGGGGTAATGGTTGTCTTAACAGCCAGCCGGAATAGTGCCTATGGGTATCATGCACCAATGGAGATATACGGAACAAATGGTTCGATAAAGATTGGGGATTACTCTTACAATAACCGCAATGTATATATGAATGAGACTGGCGTAACCCGAAACTGCAGTGAGTGGTTTTTTGAGTATTGGCAGAGTACCTATCTTGCCGAGATGGAAGACTTTGTTCGCTGTATTGTTGAGAAAGACACACCCATGGTTGGTATGATAGATGGGTATAAAGCAGTTGAATGGGCAATCAAGGCTGACGAAGCAGTAAAAGAGCAAAAAATTGTGCACTTATAATTGCCAGTTAAAAATTCATAATTAAAAACCTTTAATTGAAGAGTTGACAGAAAAACTATATCAGGAATATAGTTCTTCTGTATGCCTACCATTTTCATTGGCTTGACTGATGACATCAGATATCAGATTGTTTAATGTTGGTATGCACATTGTATAATTTACATCAATATTGGAAGAGGAAATATGCAGGTTTCTGAAAAACATATACGTGAATACAATGCCTTTGGACCCTGGATTTTGACGGTTAAAACTTCTGATGAAATTCCTGATGCTTTTTCTGATCGTTTATTGCTGGATGATTCAATACTGACGGCTTTCAAAGTACCAATAAAGGTTGATAGGCGCAAAACTAAAGCTAGTAATGATTTGTATGATTATCTGGTTGTTTTGTACCCGGAAAATTTGAAGATAATGTATAGATTAGAGGAACCACAGAATTCAATTATTATACCATACTGTAATATTCTGGCGATATCAAAATTGGTTGATTTATTGCAAGGTGAGCTGACTCTTTTATTAAGGAACCGCAAAATAACTATACCATTCAATTCAGTTTCTGAGGATATAATTGATGATGTAATATCTATTCTTGAAAATCACTGTTGTTTTGAAACTGAATTGGAATTACCGCAGGCGAACACATCTCTATCTTCCCTTTCGATGCTGTATAGCAATCTTATTCGCAAAGAAAAAAAATGTGGAGATCTTACTCTCATTTCTTACCAGCCAACTTTTAAAACTGAAAAAATTAAAAACAATTTATGGGAGCAGCTATCCGAAATATTTTTTAGATATACTATTCGTGAAAGTATGATTTTAGCTGATGCTCATAAGTTCATTATTTATAACAGCATTCCTCAGATTGTAAAGTATTCAAAGGGGCATTACGGTTATACGAGGACCGTTGTTCCGCGAAATCTTATAACCCGGGTATCAGTTACCCAGTCTTCAACTTGTATAGGAATTTTAAATATTATCTTGGAAATTGGCGGGGGAAATATCACATTTACTGTTGGGAAGGAAGGTATTCCTGATTCTCTTGTTTCATCATTTATTAATTCTCACTTGGACGGGTAAAAGAAACACAAAATCCATAAGTGTCATTAGAAAGATTTTGAATTTTGAATTTTGAATTTTGAATTTTTTATTTGCAAAAAATTGAAACTTGTAATACAATAGAGCAAACGTTTGATCTGACGTACGAGAATTTTTTATTACCGTCTATAGCATTTATTATTCAGTGAATTTTATTTGTCAGAAGTGATTTTATTAGGTAAGGATATGACTATTAGACTAGCAACAGCACCATGTTCCTGGGGTGTGGAAGATGCAGCAAACAGTAGCAACCCTCCTTGGGAGACCGTTTTGAAGGAAGCCTCTTTCAGCGGATTTTCTGGGCTTGAGCTAGGACCATTAGGTTTTTTTCCTCAGAATGCAGATTTGATAGCTGATGTTTTTACTGCTCATAAATTACTGCTGGTAGCTGGTACACTGTATGATGATATATTACATCAAAAGAATTTTTCATCAATTAAGTCAAAAACCCATGAAATTTGCAATTTAATTTCTGCAGTTAATGCCAATGGAAGAGGTGAGCAAAAATATCTTGTTATAATTGATAGTGTTAAGGAAGAGAGGGATCATACAGCGGGGCAATCGACTAAAGCCCCTAGGCTGAATTCAGATGATTGGAAAATTATGATGACTCATGTTAAGGAAGTTTCACGAATTGCTTCAGAAGGATATGGGATCAGGCCGGTTATACATCCTCATGCGGGGGGATACCTTGAGTTTGATGATGAGACTGAAAGATTCCTGAATGATATAGCAGATGAAACAACCGGATTATGCCTCGATACGGGTCATTTATACTATTCTGGAGTAGCTCCAGACCGTAGTATTATAAAATATTCCAATAGGCTTAATTACTTGCATTTTAAGGATATAAATCTTAATTTGCTGCAAAAGACACGGTCTGTTCAGCAAGGTTTTTTTGATTCCTGCCTGGAGGGTGTTATGTGCCCTGTAGGAACCGGGTGTATAGATTATAAAAGCGTTAAACGTGCTCTTGAGCAAATTAATTATATAGGTTGGATAACTATAGAACAGGAGCGTGATCCGTTAAAGTTTGAAGGTGCTCTGGCCGACCTTAAACTTAGTAACCGGTTTCTTAGCAAAATTGGTTTTTAGAGAGATTTATTATAGTGTGAGCAAACGTTTGCACGGTATAGTGTTTTTTATCTGCAAGCATAAGCAATAAAGGAGAAATTGATGTTTAATGAAGAGCTGAAATTAGATAAAGCATTGCGCTGGGGCATGATTGGTGGTGGCAGGGGTAGCCAAATTGGGTACATTCATCGTGCATCAGCTGCCAGAGATGGTTTATTCACTCTCGTTGCCGGTTCATTTGATATTGATTTTGAGCGTGGAGTAGCGTTTGGAAAGAATATCGGAGTTGATGAATCACGGTGCTATTCAGACTATATTACAATGTTTAGGGAAGAGGCAAAACGGAAAGATGGTATTCAGGTTGTCTCAGTTGCAACTCCAAATAGGTTTCATTATGAGATGTCCAAAGCTGCCCTGGAGTTTGGCTTACACGTGGTTTGTGAAAAACCTTTGACTTTTACCGTAAAGGAAGCTGAAGAACTTAAGCATTTGGCGTTAAAAAATAATCGTGTGGTAGGGGTAACTTATGGATATTCAGGGCATCAGATGCTCCACCAAGCCAAAAACATGATACAGAATGGGGAAATTGGAGATGTTCGTATTATTCAAATGCAATTTGCCCACGGGTGGCATACATCAGCAGTAGAAGTAAATGACCCCGGAACAAAATGGCGGGTAACACCAGATGTCGCCGGACCAACCTATGTTCTGGGAGATGTTGGAACACATGTTTACTATTTAGCCCAGGTTATGATTCCGGATCTGAAAATCAAAAACCTGTTGTGTACCCGTCAAAGTTTTATCCCTTCACGTGCACCATTGGAAGATAACGCTTTCGTGTTGATGAATTTTGAAAACGGAGCAGTCGGAAACTTGTGGGCCAGTTGCATAAATGCAGGGTCTATGCATGATCTGAAGATTAGGGTTATTGGTTCTAAAGCAAGTATAGAGTGGTGTGATGAGCACCCTAATCAGTTGCATTTTCAAGTGCAGGGTGAGCCGAAACAGATATTGGATCGCGGGCATCAGTATAACTACAATGATGATCCTATGGTGAATTCTGACAGACTGGGAGGAGGCCATGCTGTAGGATTGTTTGAATCCTGGGCTAATATTTACCATAGATTCGGTTTGATTATGGACAAGGTTAACCATGGTGCTGATGTGGATAAAATTGATCTCTGGTATCCGGATATTAATGCGGGGATTGAAGGTGTTCGTCTGCTGGAACGATGTGTGGAATCAGCTGACAAAGGTTCAACATGGGTTGATTTCTAAAACAAAAGAAGATGGGGAAATTTCATCTAATTGAATTAAATTATAGATTATATTTTGGGTTATTTGAAATTCCCATTTTAGTTTTTTTGATCTGATTAAGTTATTGTTTATATGAAAATTACATAGGGTTATATTAAAAATAATCATATAAAGTTTGCTTTAACAAGCGAAATATAAATACATATTGAAAAATGCTATGCATTTTTGTAATAGAGAAAGAGGAGATGAAGAGATGCAGACAATACGACTTACTACAGCGCAGGCTTTAGTTAAATTTCTTGATAATCAGTATATTGAGACAGATGGAGTTGAACAAAAATTTGTAGGTGGTATTCTGGGAATATTTGGCCATGGGTGTGTGGCGGGGATTGGTGAAGCTTTACAGGAACCCAATCACTCCTTAAAGTTTTTTCAGGGACACTCCGAACAGGGTATGGGGCATACTGCAATTGCTTATGCAAAGCAGTCCAACCGGAAAAGAATCATGGCTGTAACCAGCTCAATAGGGCCTGGAGCTTTGAATATGGTTACAGCAGCAGGAACTGCAACAGTTAACAGGATACCGGTTCTTTTTCTGCCGGGTGATAATTTTGCCTGTCGTCAGCCGGATCCTGTCCTTCAGCAGGTAGAGAATGAAGGAGATTTAACAGTATCTTCAAATGATGCCTTTAAACCAGTTTGCCGTCTTTTCGACAGGATTGTTCGACCTGATCAGCTGATGATCTCTTTAATAAATGCCATGAGAGTACTTACAGATCCCGCTGACACGGGCGCGGTATGTTTGGCAATGCCGCAGGATGTTCAGGGAGAAGCATACAGCTACCCCCTCTCCTTTTTTGAGAAGCGCATTCACAGGATATCACGTCGGCCTATGGCAGCAGTTGATGCAGTCTTAGCGGCAGATATGATTTCAAAGAGCAGAAATCCAATGATTATTTGCGGAGGCGGAGTAAGATATTCTGAGGCTGGAGATGCATTGGCACAGTTTGCAGAGAAGTACAATATTCCATTTGGTGAAACTCAGGCCGGGAAGGGAACAATTGTTTGGGATCATATTATGAATATGGGTGGAACCGGAGTTTGCGGGACATTGGCTGCTAATACTATTGCACATGAGACGGATTTGATTATGGCAGTGGGAACCCGTTTGAATGATTTTGTTACTGGATCAAAATGGAATTTCCACAATCCTGATGTGAAAATTATATCCATCAATGTAAACAATTTTGATGCTTACAAATTGAATGCATACCCTTTTCTCTGTGATGCCAAAGAGGGGTTGAGTGCACTTGATAAACTTTTGAAAAAAACCGCTTACAAATCCTCATGGGGCAACCGACCGCAGGAGCTTTATGCGGAATGGAAGTTAGAGAACGATCGACTCTATAATACTGATGATCAGCAGGAAGGTTTTACCCAGACAAAAGTGATGGGACTCATGAATGATACATTACTTCCTGAAGATGCAATTATCGTAGCTGCTTCAGGATCTATTCCCTCAGATTTAGAGAGATTGTGGCGTACAAGAGTGCGTGATACTTACCATCTTGAGTATGGTTTTTCCTGTATGGGGTATGAAATTGCAGGAGCTCTCGGTGCAAAAATTGCTGAACCAGAAAGAGAAGTTTTTTGTTTAGTCGGTGACGGGGGTTACCTTATGCTCAACTCAGAAATGTTCAGTAGTATCCAGGAAAAGCTGAAGATTAATATTGTATTAATTGATAATAATGGATTTCATTGCATAGATAACCTTCAGGCTTCTCAGGGAATACCTCACTTTGGATGTGAGTTCAGATTTAGAAATGATGTTACCGG